>Ga0247778_1001406_pt1 | contig 10357 bp, 9 predicted proteins | sample UWRJL049202B5_FD_179939 | JGI IMG/M metagenome (GOLD analysis project Ga0247778, IMG submission 179939) | Plant litter microbial communities from Arlington Agricultural Research Station in Wisconsin, United States - UWRJ-L049-202B-5 | ecosystem: Environmental > Terrestrial > Plant litter >... | reverse complement strand
CTGAGATTCCGGCGCAAGACGCTTCCAACACGTTCCATTGTTGGAGGCAGTTTTCATGCAGCCTAGTACGAAGGTAAATATTTTTAGCGGCAGAAAAATTGTTAATAATGGTTAAAACATACTTCGCAACGGTTTTGGGAAGCGGCTCGGGATTTTGACGGTTTGGGTAGCCTTTCAAGAAGTACAGCCAATACTTTGCCGTGGCCCTGCGATTAATGGGAAGATTCTGTTAGCAAAAGTCCTTCCACCTGTTGTTTGGCATTATCGAATCATAATCTACTTACCCTAGCCCCGCAGTTTGATACGCCGTCCACGTTAGTACTGCCGCCTTCTCAGCAGCAGTTTTACCTTTCCAAAGCCCCTCAAGGTCAAACCTCTCCGCGAGATATTGCAAGCACGCGGTTCCCTCAAAAACTAGAACTTCTTCCTTGGTTTCCGGATCTTGGTCTCTCAAGGCTGGCACGTATCGCTCCGGGTGGATCTTATAGAACCATTCTTGAGTCGTATCTACTACGGAAACCACGTGGGGGAACTGTAGCTCTTCTGCAAGCATCAATGGCTTAATGTAGTTAATGTAGGATGTTTGATCAGCTGCATATAGTCAGTATACTATATGCAGAGAGAAAGAGATATTGAGGGCCTTTGATAATGTATAAAATCACTCGTCCGTCGTACTCAGGGTCGCCGATCACCACTTCTCCATTTTTGGCCAACGTTCCCTTCTGACTCTCTGTAGTAGGGTTTGTCATAGTCGAAAAGTCTTCAAGTTACAATATTTGGAGAAATTTGCTTTGCTTGACCAAAATTCGAGAGTCTTTTAAGAATAGACTTTGGTTTTGCTGATCAAAAGGTTAATGCCCCAACGATGCAGGCTTTCAAGCATTTCACACTCCCACGAGTATTTAACCTACGGCTTCGGTTGCCGACCGGCGACAACCTTGCTTCTTGTCTTAGGATTATAGGCTCCCTGTGTATCTCAAGTCTCATAACGGGAGATTTTCCTTGCTAAGTTTGCTCAATAAAATTTTATGAGCTACCCTATACATATCAACGCTTCTCGCACCGCAGAACTGTATCCGGATGAGAGATCCAAGTCTCCTTATTCTTCTCCCAAGCTGTTTCTCCAGATATCAGTTGCAGATTATAATTTTTCACAAGATGAGTGAGAAGAACTCTCATAATAATATTCGCGATATGCTTCCCCATACATGTCCGAGGTCCAAAGCCAAATCTCCAGAATTGATATCTCGATTTTGTAGCACTGCGTTCTAGGAATCTAGAGGGGCGAAAAGCATTACTGTCGTCTCCCCAGAAAGTAGTATTCGTGTTAAGAGCGTGCGAATCCACGATACAATTGGTGCCTGCGGGTATTATGAAACCTCCGACAATACGGGAGGTTGGAACTCCTTGAGGAACGGAAAATGCTGCCAAGGGCTTTAGGCGTGATGATTCCATGATAAAAACCGATAAGAGGGTCGAAGAACTTGAAATATAACTCTTCAACTCGTCTCGTTCGTCCCTATCGAACGTGGACTGCTTAATTTCTTCATAAAGCTCGGTTTGCATTTTCTGGTTTGAAGCCAAGAACATGAGGACCCAGGATATCCCGCCCATAGTTACGTCTAGGTTGGCAAAGAGCATTTCATCCAGTGTTTGAAGTATTTCTTCCTTTGTTGATACGCCTGAGCCGATGGCTTCGTAATACTGTACTATCGGTGAGCTGATACCATGCTCCACCGCCTTTTCGTGAACTTTGTCGTTGAAATTGGACCAAGCTTTTTTGAATGTTCTAAGGTCTCGGATCCTCGAGAGGGAAATATATTGGCTCCATGAAAACCTGGTGATTCCTCCCTGAATCACGGCCGCAAAGATTGACTCCCGGAGGGGAATGAGGTTTCTCAACTCTTCTTCCGCAAATCTCCATGCTTCTCCGTAAATGATATCTGCAAGTATTGAAAATGGAAGGAACTTGAAATCGTCGACTGGATTCAAGATACCTTGATTTAGCGCGCCATTTTCGTGCAAGGAGTCAAAATGCCTCTTCACTCTCCATTCAATGCCGTCAACATAGGAACTAGCTGCGTTATGCAGGAATGGAACTTCTGTAATAGCCCTGAGCTTTTCCCATTTCCTTCCGCTGACTAGTCCAACGCAGTTGCCCAGAAGTTCACCCATCAACCAACCGGAATCGTTGTTGGCGGCTTTGATGTGTTTGTCTGAATCTGCAAAGACTAATTGAATATCTTCCGCTCGAGTCAAAACACTATGTCACACACTTGGTAGTTAGTTTCTCGGAGTACTACGAATGAAGGTGCGGATAGGGGAGCGCAACACTTCCGATTTCATGCCACCCCAAACCCGATAGATTCGACCATGCTTTTGCCTCCATAATGTACTATTTTCCTCCCCTTTCAAAAACTTGCTAACGTCCCCCTGGCCGTTAGGCCACTGGTAGAGGCAGGTTGGAAGATTGTGTTTCCCATCAACGGACTTTATGGGAAACCACCAGATCAAAAATTGCTGCAAAATTGCTAGTAAGCATCCCAAGAACACTTCAAGTACTCTGTTGGCAGTGTAAATTCTTACATGAATAATCCAAGAAATTAAATGGTTGCCATATTTCTGCAATAGCGGTCTGTTCTTCGAAATTACTACAATGAAAAATATAAGCCCACTGGCCCAAGCAAAGCTGACGTGGATATCCTGGGGCTGCATCTCTAAAGTTATGAAATACTACCCATCTATAGTTTTGTTTCTGTCTTACTGTGATGACTGCTGTCATTTCCCAACTACCCAGACAGAGCCGATTCGGCTCCCGCATCACGTTCCGGAGAAGCGGTTGCCGGTAGGTATCAAGTTCAGCACTTATGCTAGTTTACGTTAGGTACCTAGAATATTTCTAGAAATCTTGCTATAATTACTTATTACATTGTGTGGTACATTTGTACTGCCCCAGGACCTCATTTCTGGAAACGTCACAAAATGAGAGGGGAGTTAGATCTCCAGGAGGAAACTACCTCGCTACTGGATCCGACGCAGTCTTTGGAATGCGAGAACAATAGACCGAGGACCCGAAGACCATTGACCCTGAATAATTCACATTCACAAAAGCTCACTGTCAATCCCTTCTCGGTCCTTCCAATTGCCTTTCTCACTGCCCTTGGAATGGCAGCCACAGCGACCACAAGCATTTACGCGTATGCCAGTCTTCTCTGCAAAAACCCAACACACTGTCAAAAGTCCGAACGAAATCTATATGCGGGGTCGGTGGCATTAGCAGTATCTATCGCCAATTTGTGTAGTTTACTAGCTCTCGGCCCCTTGGAAAAGCTGTCCAGGACACACCGCAAACTCGGGTTAGTTTTATGGATCCTCTGCCGCTCGATGAGCGTCGTGATGCTTGCATTAGGTGGTTCGTATGAAGCCCTCATATTTGATTTTGCTCCTCAGCTGAAGATGTTTTAAGTGTACTTGAATAGTATACTCGTAGCGCTATCTGGTAGAATTTTCGAAGGCCTGGCATCAGACAATCTACTGCATTTTAACTTGAATATTATTTTCGTTCATGCGCCGGACAAGGCTCAGGTCTCTCGCTTCATAGGAGCATCTCTTGCGTTATTCATGGTCGGGATTTCGATAAGCCCCGCTGTCGCTGGTCTGTTCCGAAACTTTACCACAAGTTTCATCATGGCTCTGGGCATTCTTGGCCTTGCATTATTTTACCTTGTTGTACTCATCAGACCGAAGAATATCCCAGAAAGCAAGCGACCTCAAAGTAGACACGCTACACCAGCACCTCCACTCCAATCAAATGAAGGACCCGAGAATTCGAAAGCCTCCGGAATTTCCTGGTCATCGCCAGTGAAGAGGATCTTCGCTCCATTACAACTGTTCTTCAAGAGGCCAACTTCATTCTTGTCGAGCGTAACGCTCTTCATATACAATGCAGTCCAGTCCTACATCTTCTCATTGATAATGGTACACACATCTCTTCTATTTGGGTTCTCCAGCAAGCAGAACGGTATTTTATTGAGTATGGTGCACGCGATATCTGCGAGCTACCTGTTCTTCGTCTTGTTTGCGGTTCCTCGACTCATTCGGACATCTCGACGACATGAGAGAAATGAGACCGATGCATATTCCAATCAAATAGGTGGCACAATGAATGCTGTTCTCTGTCTTGTTTCGCTGACTGTGCAAACTATTGCTCTGGTAGGATTCGCAAACGCAACAGAAAGCTGGCAAATCTATGCTGCCAGTGCGCTTGTTGCTCTAGGTTTGGCGACTCCCTCGTTTATCAAGAGCCATTTTCTCGGTTTTTTCTCTGAAGCTGATGCAGGAAAAGCAGTGGGAGCATTGACTATGATGGAGACATTTGGGTCTTTATTATCCCCAGTGTTTTTAGGGGCGTGGCAGTCAATCTGGCCTGGAAATGGGGTGTTTTTTGCTGCAGCCGGCATGATGATTGTCGCTATCATAACCTTTGGTATAGCTTCGTTTGCATTGGTTGCTTCTACATCAGAAGAGATAGATGAGATTCATAATGTGTAATTATGAATCGAAGCTACCTAGATCACAGCTCCTATTGCCATTTTGTTCCATACAGGAAAACGTGCTTGAAGTAATCGTAAAGACGAGTTCACCTCTTATAGCTCAAGCGCATCTTTGAGCGACACGGAGAGCTCATTTAGACCATTAGCCACACAATTGTAGACCACTAAATTTTGGCATCAGGCAAGACAAAACAACATTCTACTTTATTTACACCCGCCATATTTCGGAATTTGTAAACAAGCTCTCCTTGCTTACCCCTGAACCCCTGAACCCCTGAGGCCGGGAGCCGGCGAAGCGAGGAACCTCTCGGTGCCCGTGGCAGAACTTCGGTTCCCGATGCGAAATCATTCACTGTTAGCCACCCCCGTTTGGCATCGTACTCGAAACAGATTTAACAGGCTCAAGTTTACCAGGCTATGCAAATATACAATTTGCAAAAGTGTGATTGTCATTTTTGTTCCTTCGGAACTCTGTAGCCTTGCCGGATCTCCTCGACATTACTGTCATGACTCATCGTCCAACGTGCAGTTGATTATGAATGGATACTATAATACCCAGACATGAGCAGTTCGGTATTGACGTTCATTTGCGAAAAAATCTATCAGCATCGCCGGTCAATTAGCTGTCCTTCATGCTCACTGTTGGTGAAAAGAGGAGGGGAGGGGAGTCAGATATATTCTACGAGATTGTGTATGAACGAATCTGGACGTAATTTAGGCTTATATTTCAGCACGCATAATTCATACCGACGTTTACTGCTTCGGTGACATCAGGTACCTCGACGGTATAAAGCAATTTAGTCGCAGTGGATATATACACGCGTGACACATTGGTTCTATGTCTGGGTGCTCTCGGGTTGAATAAACTCCCCTAAGGCTAACACTTGGTCGTCGTAACAGCAATTTGATCTTCATATCGAGCCGGGCACCGCAATTCTGTTCTTTACAATAGCGGCATCAAGTAGATCATCGTGGTTTATGAGTTTTGAAAATGTATCATCGTACTACTTGACCCCGCGGCACATGCCACCAGCTTTTTGGAAGACATTCCAAACTACAAAGTATTCAACCAAACTCGCGATAACGAAGTTCTCGGTAGTCAAGCTGGCATTACAGTAAACTCGCAATAATCAAACAATAAGTAGCCCTTGAGAAAAAAGCTTCCTCGTGCGATTTGCAACCTTGCAAACACCCCAGACAATGCGCAAAGAAGCTCTTGACTTGAATCACACTACATATATTCAAAATAAACGGGATTCCACAGCTTCACTGCGAATTCATCTGAAATAGCGAAACGCCTAGGTTCACCTCGAGCCTCGAAGGCCAAACGGCATACAACAGTAAAAGCAACACGTCTCACAAGCAACTCGTTCCTCGGTTTGTATTTTGATGTCAAACCTTCGGTCGGATGCACGAGTACGACTTGGGGTTAATTCCTTCTGCAGAGTACACCGCTTCTCCAGCCAAATCAATCACAAGCCCACTCCTCTCTTGACTCTATCAGTTATAAATTCCAGGCTTGCCTGCAGCTTACGATGGCTTCCCGCAACGTCTAAGTTCAAATTCGCACGTCCACCGTCTGTACTAGGATCAGCAGGTGACAATGTTGCTATCTTCTGGAGAAGCTTGGCAATGGGATGAAGTTCCTGAAGAATGGTCTGCGACCTCCACCGTCTCTGACTCTCCGCACTATTGCCAAACGCCCCGAATCCAAGGCCACCACCAAGTGGATCTAGATGGGACTGCGCCAGATCATCTTCCCGTTCTTCGGCTAAGAACTTGTCGCAACCCATTTCAACAAGCTCAATTATTTGGCACATAATAATGCTGAACAGAGAGAGGCATTTGGTATTACGTGAATCGACTTGTATTTCGACAAAAGGGCCCAGTGCATCGACGACACGTTTGACGATTCCAAGAATGAGATCAAGGACTTTTAACTCATCAGCGAGGTATTTTTCCAAGCTGAGGATCATATGCGAACAGGCCAGGACACACTGGCTATCAGTCCTACTATTTCTACTTCGCCCAGTATTGGCACTCGACGATGCAGAAGCCGGCGGGGAGAAAGGTCTTTGATTATTTAAGGGTAATTGTGGTCGAGGATCACCAGCATCAAAACCTGGACTTGATGCATGAAAGTCGTGGCTTCTCTGGGAGAATGTACCCCCAGATGAGCTTGTGGATTCATCTGGGGTCATAGGCGGCATTTGTTCCGGGTGTCCATTTTGCGAAAGCCCGGCAAACAGATCGTTCGAGTTTGAGAATATGCCTATGTCATCAAAGGTTGTTTGGTTTCCCAGCTCGATCAAGTCTGTGGGCCAATTGAGGACCACATCGTCAAACGATTCTGGTACAGGTGACCGAGGGCGAGCTGGGTCGGTGGTCGCCCCATCAGAAAAGCTCCCAAAATTGAGCTCGATTGTATCATTCCCCATAGCCGTTCTTGGCTCTGCACTTTGGGTCGCTGTTGTGTCCACTGCATCCCTTGAAATTGCATGGCCTTGGGTATTCTGCTTCCTCTTGGCCCTCACCCCCGGCACTCGGCCTACTCGAGATTCTGTGTAGATGCACTGAATATCGAGGCTCTTACAACGATTACATCCGGTCTTTTCGCCGCTGCACTTTGTCTGGGTATTTGTTACTCGACGACTAGTAAGAGCCAAATGCCGTTGGAGCTTACCTTGGCAACGTTGCACTGATTGCATGCGGCTTTGAGTTTAACAGGTTTCGTCTGTGCTGCTTGGGACATGCTCTACGAATCTGTCGTCAAAAGAGGTTTTGGGATATAATTAAAGAGGAGATCGTAAGTATTGTCGTCTCGAAGGAATGGCACGCATACCGAAAGTTGGGAGCCGCGTGTAGAATGTGAATTTTGTTTGAAAACATCCTGGGCGAAGTATCTGGATAATTACAAGTTGGTATGCAGCTCGGAAAGCAGGGTGAATTTCTGCCACAAGGTCCGATGCAGCATGTATGGATCTAGAGCCAACCATATCAGCAGATCTGCTGCACGCAGCCCTTACCTAAATTATCAGGCGCTTTTCGATTCCCTCAGGGGAGGCTCCACGTAAAAACATCGAAAAGTAAAGGTAATAGATGAGTTCGAATCAATTCCTTTTAAACTACTTACGATTCCAATAAAATTCCAATAATATTGAATAATGCGTTGTGGCTTGTCCGCTGAATTCGGGGGACGGGAGGTTGTCCTCTGCCAATACTGATAGGCATACTCGCTTCGCGAAGCGCTTGCGGGGAAGGGCCGATGCAACTCCACCAGAGTGTTTCGATGTTGTGCATTAGTGGGTCGTACAATACAAACGCTGCTCGGAGCTGAACTGCACAATCGGTAGGAATTCCGATTCCATAAGCGATTGTGTCTCCTTCCTATTCAGCTGATTTCCCCAGCGGTTAATTTACCCCAGAGTCCACGAACCATCCAATTATAACCGATCATTACTCGATTTCCCTAGTACCAGGGGTCAAATCTGCTATCGCTGCTGTGCTTGATCTTGGGATCAGTCTCAATCTAATTGTTGGAGCCTTCGGTAGATCTCAGAATGTCACTTAGGTTACAATACAGTACACAGTGGGAGTCATTTACCCCCCATTTCAGCGATAACGCGGCCCATCCTTTTGGCAACTGGCTCAAGTTTCGCAAGAACCCTCAGTATCTTACGCCCAACAATCCCCTCCATATCCTTTCGATGCAGGCCTTGAGCCACCAACTCCGTAACCAAGCTTGGATACATGCTGACATCCTTCAACACCTTCCAACCCCTGCATCCCACCGATGTTCGACCCGATTTCCTATTTGAGCATGTCTAATTACGCGCCTAATATATATTGTGGTACCGTTTAGAATGCAATGCGTTCCTCGTTTATGTACTCAGCCTCGAATGTCACCATCGCCACGCCCCCATCCCACAGATGCAGAACATTGTCTGGAATGATCCTCGGGTCTTCACACAAGGCTCTCGAGTTCGAATGCGAGAATATCACCTGTGCTAGCGTTATGTTGAAGACATCTAGCATTGTTGCATCGCTGGTATGGCTAAGGTCAACCAGTATGCCGAGGGTGCGGTCGCCAAAAGTCCGCACGTAACGGACTCTCTCCCCTCTACAGGAAGGAACCTGATCCGTGAGATGAATAGGATCGGCGTAGAGGTTGCTGCAGTCGTGCGTATTGTAGCGGATGCCTGACTGATAATAAACCTGTACCTAGGTATAACCGAGACACTGTTGCCTATCTGATGTAACTTAAACCCACCTAGTTTAGGCTACTTCTTAGATCGAGCCGCCTTATCTAATTTCACATTTATCATTTCGTGTATAACAATTTGCTTTTATAAATACTTATATAGGATAATATAAAAGTAAGATTTATAAAAATACCTAAGTTTTCCTTTCCAATTTAATAATTCTGAACTTCGATTTATATTTTTTTAATGTTTATAAAATTCATAAAATTAGAATTAAAAAAGGATTATATTTCTATTTATTATAGAGGTATACTATCGTAGCAAGATACAACCATTATATAAAGGGAGAATAATAAGATAAATATTGTCTAAAGAAGCAATTATCTAGTTATAGGAAACATTTTTATATATATATAATTATATGTCTACGAACTATATGCCATCTATTTTCCACTACTACAAGATTTCTTCTCTTTATTATTAAATACCAATTATTATTTGAAAGAATATATATTAGTAAAATATTCTAGAGTCGCTAAATTTACTATCTATCACTAATATCATTAATTCGTTGCTAGATCGTCACTAGCGTTGCTAGCGTTGTTGAAAAAAATAAAAATAAAAACAAACAATTATAATTTTTAAAATTTTTGAATTATTTTAAAATAAAATAATATTATTAATTAAAAACTATATTTTTTTTTTTTAATAATATTAAAATATTTTATTTATATTTATATATTAAATATTTATAAATATATTGGTAAAATATTTTAATATTACAAAATTTATTATCCATCGTTGATATTATTAATATTATTAGAGAAAAAAATAATAATGTTTAATTAATAATATTCTTTTTTTAAAAAATAATAATTTTTTATATTAAATACTCAAAATTGATGTTTTATATATTAAATATTTTTATAAATCTCGATAAGACTTTTATATTATAAAAACCTTACAAAAAAATTAAAAAAATTTAAATTTAAAAGTTTTAAATAAAATTTGGTCTTAAACCAAAGTTATATATATATATATATTAGTGTATTATAATAATAATAATACTAATACTAATAATATTTAAAAGATTTAATAAATTTAAAAAAAATTATTTATATAATACAATCAATCTAAGCAAAGGATATTAAAATATCGTTTAAATAGTCTAATATAATAGTTTTTTTCATCCGATGCGAACCGTCGTTAGCCGGCCCCGGCCCCGACCCCAACCTTTACCAAATCTTAATTTAATTATATTTCTAATATTTAATATATTTGCAATATAATTGATGCAGTAAATTCTAGGTGTGTGTAATATAATAAGGATATAGATATTGTAGAGGTAAAAAATGAGATTATTTATAATAAATATTTGAAATACCAAAATAATAATTTATATAATATATAATATATATAATAATATTATTTCAAAAAAAAAATTTAATATATTTTTATATATTATTAAATATAATTTTAAAATATTTTTTTAAATATTATTTAATTAATAAAAAAATATTAAAAAATTTATTAACTTTATTATTTAATTTTATTTAATAAATATTATAAAATTTATAAATAAAATAAAAATAAAAATAAATA
>Ga0247778_1001405_pt1 | contig 10369 bp, 8 predicted proteins | sample UWRJL049202B5_FD_179939 | JGI IMG/M metagenome (GOLD analysis project Ga0247778, IMG submission 179939) | Plant litter microbial communities from Arlington Agricultural Research Station in Wisconsin, United States - UWRJ-L049-202B-5 | ecosystem: Environmental > Terrestrial > Plant litter >... | reverse complement strand
ATTTATTTTATTTATTTTATTTATTTTATTTATTTTATTTATTTTATTTATTTTATTTATTTTATTTATTTTATTTATTTTATTTAGATATGTGGCTCGTATGTGTGGCTTAGATATGTGGCTCGTATGTGTGGCTTAGATGTGTGGCTTAGATGTGTGGCTCGTGTGTGGCTCGTATGTGACTCGTGCAATTGATTATAATCCAATCAAAATGCGAGAATTAAAGTGCTTACGCCAAGAGATGAGCTAAGATTTTAGCGTTTTTAGCATCTTAATCCCTACTTTAGGTGGTTCTCTCTCTCCTGGCTTCTCCTCAAAAAGACCATTATCCAACAAGTTGTATTAATGGCATAGCAAGAAATTTTAGGACTGAGCTGGCGAGGCGAATTGAACTTGTAGCGACTCGCAAAGGATATACAAGAAGAATATTTGACTATGAATTGGCAGAAAGAGTGAGGGAAGAAACCGGCGAAGAAAGCTGGCCCCCGCATCTGAAGGATTCCTATTTTGTGTTGTAGGTAGAATGGGTAGATGGAGTGGCTTATCGCAAGGGAACTGGGGCTGTGACTGTCGAAACGTGAGGATGGGCAACGGAGACTGAACTTGTGGATCTTGTACTGGGACAAAGAAAGAAACGAGGGCGATTGATGAGCTTCTAGGTACCCATGAGGGATTGAAGCGCAACCCGCGACAAGGACCAAGAGGATTGCGGGGCCAAGCGTAGGGGTAATTACTATGGTATTCGCCTGACCGCTGATTGTGCCCTGAGAGGAATCGGTTCAAAGTAGGTACGGCGTCTGAATCACATGAAAAAGGAGATAGTCGTACGAAATTACCCTTTCAGGCACTCGCTGGGCATGCAAGCATCTGGACATGCGTATTGCATATACTCCACTCGCTTATCTTTCGGTCAATTTTTCCACACCGCAACTCCGCCGTACACAGAGCCTTCCATACAGAGACAGACTGTACCTGCAGTAGCGCGTCCGAGATTTTACTTGTTCCTGTCGGTTTTTTTTTTTTAAAAAAAAGGGGTAGCATATTATTACTTTGTTTGGGAATTCTTCTAATTTGAAGAGGGGTGCTTATGTCAGACCCACATGAAGATATGTATTTGGGGCGGTGAGCTATCGTTCACCTTTCGTGTCATCAGGCATTTAAGGTTACAATGCAGCGTGGGTACCCGCAGTACAGACATCTTCCTGCATAGAGGGGCTCAAAAGATGATGTGAGGCATACATAATTTCCTCCTTAGTGCAAAATGGACCCCTGGAAACTAAATGTCTACCGAGGCCGAGCATGTACAAGAAGGGCAAAGACAACAATCGATGCACAGAAGAGGATTTGTTTCGATCAATGCATGTTTTCGGGTTTGGATACTCACTTAGGTTGAGAATTCGCTAAGGGACCGACGTCCTAGTTCTCGTACAGTATTACCAAGACAATGTTGTAGCAAGATAACCTTAGTATATCTCACTTTCGTTTTCGCGATCATAGGATATCTGTACTCGCCTACTAAACGATAAGGTCCAATATAGAATGAGTGTACATGAACGGCGTGATGCTTTGTGTCTTTCAAGGGAAGTTTTGGGGGCTGTAGTTCACTCCTTCGGCCTCAAAACTTACAATCGGTATCAATAACCTTTTTAGGTGCTATGCCTCCTTGATCCTTTGCCCCACTATGATTAAGAATACGCATAGGGAAGTCAGCGTATCTTTGGCTTCAATTGCTCTGCTCATTGGCCAGAACTTCTGCTGGAGGATTTCTGGCAACATCTCCAGATTGAGTTGTACATTTGCGAATTTGGCGCGCTCTCTACCGAGGCAACTGAAAAAATACAATAAGAAGGGCATTCCCACTCACATCATTCAGTTTTTTCGTTGTGTTTCTAGTCCTGTCTCCAAAGAACCGTTTTCGAGAAATTCATTGCATTCTTTACGTTGACGTAGAATCGAAATAAGGAAAGAATTACAATAACATGGCCGAGCCGATTGCCGTTATTGGCCTGGACGCCAAATATCCATGCGATGGAAATACTCCCGAACAATTTTACGAGTTCCTTGTCGCTGGGAGATCTGCTCGGGGTCCTGTGCCACCTGATCGGTACAATGCCAATTCTTTTTGGCATCCGGACAGCCATCGAGATGGAATTGTAAGCTTCTCAAGTACTCTTTCCAAATGCAATAGACTGAGCAAAAAATCAGATTGGTGGCAAACAGGGGCATTTTATTCAAGAAAACGTCAAAGCCTTTGACGCCCCATTCTTTTCCATCACGCCAGCCGAAGCCGCTAGCATGGATCCTCAACAGAGAATGCTTCTTGAATGTGTCTATACAGCTCTTGAGAATGCTGGCTTGACAATGGAAGCAACTCAAGGGTCACTAATTGGAACTTTCGTGGGCGCCTTCATCTGGGATTACCGTGACGTGCTAATCAAGGACGTCGATGCTCCGATGATGTACACCGGTTCCGGAACGATTGCAAGCACGCTGGCGGGACGCGTAAATTGGTTTTACGACTTCCATGGCCCAGCTTTCAGCGTTGACACTGCTTGCTCGAGCAGCATGGTTGCTCTTCATCAAGCCATAGTTGCTTTGAAGGCGGGTGACTGCAATACTGTAATGCCCATCGTAGAAAGTCGACGTGAATTAGGATCTTAGCTAACTCTACCCAGGCCATTGCTTGTGGAACTAACCTTATTCTCTCTCCCGAAATGGGCCTCGAACTGAATGCTCTCGGCGTTCTCAACCAAGATGGAATCTCGTACAGCTTTGATGAAAGGGCAAACGGATACGGGAGAAGTGAAGGCATCGGGGCTGTCGTGCTCAAGCGCATGTCAGATGCTTTGCGTGACGGAGATAGTGAGTCCAATGAATTCACTATGCCATATGTCTTTTGAATGTCAATAAAAAAACAACCCCATTAACATTGACATAGCTATTCGTGCTGTTATTCGCAACTCCGGGAGCAACCACGATGGCCACTCCCCTGGGCTCACAGCACCATCAGGAGAAGCCCAAGCAGAGCTTATGAGAAAGACCTACGCTCAAGCAGGACTTGATCCTTCAAGGACACGAGTTTTTGAGGCCCATGGTACCGGCACCCCAGTCGGTGACCCTATTGAGGCAAATGCTATAAGTTTGATGTTTAGTCAATACCGGTCGCCCGATGAGCCCCTCTACATTGGAGCGGTGAAAAGCAATATCGGACATTCAGAGGGCGCCTCTGGAATTGCATCTGTGATCAAGAGCATCCTCACACTAGAAAGGGGTATTATTCCCGCAAACCATTGGTTTGAGAAGCGCAATCCAAAGATTCCGGACGAGTGGCATTTTCAATTCCCAACGAAGGCACTTCCCTGGCCTAAGACAGAGACGGGACTTCGCCGAATGTCTATCAATTCCTTTGGAGTTTCGGGGACGAATGCCCACGTGGTGATGGAGGACGCTCTTCATTTCTTGAGAGAGCGTAACCTCGATGCTCCTCATCGAACTATCGATCTTTCGGCAGCCCAGGAACAGGGAGCACTTTGTAGGTTTTGATTTGGCACTTCAAACCGACTGTACTGATCTCACCCTTTTTTACAGTGATTGAAGAGTCAGCAAAGACCAATGGACATCTTAGGAACGGGCATACGAATGGATGGCATACTAACGGACACGTCACTAATGGAGACCATGCCGTCTTGTCGCCCCAGCTCTTCGTCCTCAGTTCACACGATCAGGATGGTATCTCCCGGCTATGCAATTCTTACAAAGGCTACTTACCATCGATGAGTGACTCCTTGTCTAACCTGAGCTTCACACTAGCGACAAAAAGGTCCCAATTCAACTGGCGAGCAGCAATAGTCGCTGATTCGGTAGAGGGATTGCAGGAGGCACTTTCAGCGAAACAACAAATTACCCGTGTTGCCACGGGATCCGGCCTCGCATTGGTGTTCACGGGCCAAGGAGCGCAATGGGCTCGAATGGGACTGGGACTAATGCAGTATCCAGTTTTTCGACAAAGTGTCGAATTAGCTGATACTTATCTGAAGACACTGGGAAGCACATGGTCGGCAATATGTGAGTCAACTTCTTCTCCACCTGAGTATCTATGGTTGATACAATAATCTTCCAGTGCTAGTAGCTGACTGTAGGTGCTAGCTGAGCTTTCGAAAGAAGGACCACAGTCACGAATTAACGAGGCCGAGTTTTCGCAGCCTCTTTGCACGGTGCTGCAGGTAGCTCTTGTAGACCTGCTTGCCTTTTGGGGGGTAAAAGCTCGAGCCGTAGCAGGTCATTCATCTGGTGAGATCGCGGCTGCTTACTGCGTGGGAGGTATATCCAGAGAATCGGCGTGGAAGATCTCTTACTGGCGTGGAAACATGTCTGCTAAGCTGGCTCGCTCCGGCTCTCAGAAAAGCACTACAATGGCTGCTGTCGGTCTCGACTACGAAAATTCCATGGATGCTATCGAAAGGGTCAACAAATCTGGATTTCAGGAAGCCCCAAAGCTTGCCGTCGCTTGTATGAACAGTAAGGACAGCCACACCATTAGCGGAGACGCCGCACAGATCGAAGCACTAGTCCAGATGCTCGCCGGCGAGAAAATATTTGCTCGGAAGTTGGCCGTCGAGATGGCGTATCACTCAAGATACATGGAACCTATGTCAGAGGAGTATGCCAAATGCATGGGTGAGATTCAAACGGGGGTTTGGACGAGTGAACACCCCCAGCCTCAATTTTTCTCTTCGACATATGGAAACTTCATCGGACTCTCAAAACTGGGGAATGCTACATATTGGACCAAGAATCTGGTCTCGCCCGTGCGATTCCACGAGTCAATGTCAGCCATGCTCCAGGCCACAGTAGCTGGCGATGGGGAGAGCACCGAAACCCATTTGATCACCGATATCCTCGAAGTAGGACCTCACGTTGCGCTCAAGGGCCCGCTGCGTAATATCGTCGATGAGGTGAGGACCACTGGCGCTGTGCGATATCAGAGTATGCTCAAGCGTGGAGGAATGGACATGCAATGCGTTCTAGAGGCAGCAGGATCACTGTTTTGTCGTGGCATCCAAGTCGATTTGGAGAAAGTCAACTACATCGACGGAGTGAAACCAGCCATGATGATTGATCTTCCGAGGTACCCCTTCAACCACTCAAAAGAGTATTGGTACGAGAGTCGACTCAGTCGGAATTTCCGCAACCGCGCATATCCTCGTCACGAGCTTCTCGGGGCACCTGTGAACGACTGGGACGGAAAACATGGTGCGATCTGGAGGAACTGGATTCGGCTTTCCGAGAATCCATGGGTCGAGCAACATACGGTCTCGGGTTCCGTTCTGTATCCAGCCGCTGGCATGCTCGTGATGGCTATCGAAGGTTGCCGGCAGCTTGCCGAGCGTTACAGTCCAGAGAAGCAAATTAAGGGCTTTCGCTTTAGGGAGATCTCTTTCAAAGCAGCCCTACACGTCGCTGACAATTCCATGGGTACTGAGTCCCATTTGTATCTGCGACCCGTCAAACAGGCCGCTTTGGAGTCCAAGCCTTCCCCATGGCGCGAGTTCCAGATATGTACCGCGCAGGAGGACGACGAGTGGCGAGAGCACTGCCGAGGGCAAGTGTTGGTTGAATACCACGAGACGAAAACAGCCGTGGACAACGGCCTAGAGGAGACGCTTCTCAGAGCAAGCTGTAACGCCAGCATCGACGAGGCCCAGCAGAAATGCACATCTCCAGTTGCGACGAACAAGATCTATGATGCGTGGGAGGAGGTTGGGTTTGTATTTGGTCCAACCTTCCGAACTGTGTCAAATACTTCTGTCGATCACGCGTCTGGTAAAGTCTTTGCCAAGGTCAGCCCAACCCTGGATACCTTGAAGAAGTTGGTCCCTCACGGATACGTCCAGCCGCATTTGATCCACCCAACGACGCTGGACGGGACACTGCAAGCCTCTCTGGCCCCTATAGTTTCCCGCCCTACACGGAAGCAAAAGAATGCAACTGTGCCTACATTCCTCGACGAGCTTTGGGTTTCCGGTTCTACTCACCCGGAAGAAGGATACTTAGTTTCTGCTGACTGTAAGCCTCACGGACGAACAGAGTATGAATCAACTTGCACCGCTATCGATCCAAATACCAGGGAGCCTATGATTCTATTCAAAGGGCTAATTGTACAAGAAGTTGACGGCAATGAGGCCTCGGACAAGCCAGACGATGACCCGAAACATCGGGCATGGAACATTGATTGGAAGGTCGACCCCGAGCTTCTGAGTTTTGAGGAGTCGAAGAGGGCATTTGGAACAAAAGGGGCTCTGCAAAACTACCTTGACTCTCTGGCACACAAGAATCCTGCGATGAAGATGCTCGAGTTAGGCAACGGAGCCCCTCGTGCGACAAGTGGCATACTGTCCACGCTTGGTCAGAGGTATCTGCAATATGACTTCACTGATACATCCTTGTCGACCCTCGACAGAGCGCGAGAAACCATATCCGATGACCGGGTACGCTTTCAAGTCCTTGATATAGAGAAAGAGCCGGCCGCCCAAGACTTCAAAGCAGGGACATATGACGCAGTCATCGCAAGTGCGGGTCTCGGTCTCCCGACAAACATTGACACTGCGTTGGGCAATGTCCTCACTCTCTTAAAACCAGGCGGTAAACTCGTTTTCGCAGCGGAGAACTCCGAGACGGTTGAAAACTGGGGCACACATTTGATCAGATGCGGGTATAGTGGCCTTGAGGCTGCGTTCGAAGACCAGACCTCATCCATCATGATTTCCGGCGCGCCTCTCGAAGAAAAGAAGATAGATGGGGTGGCATCGACTCCCAGCAGCTATTACATAGTCATCGAAGAGACATCAGATTTACAACGACGAATAGCTGAGAAACTGCATTTGGTCTTATCGGCTAGAGGCCAAACGACTACAGTCGGTACACTTTCACAATACGGCCAGTGGTCAGTAGCGGTTACCCGAGAAGATCTGGGCAACAGCACTTGCATTTTGATGACAGAGTTGGAAGTAGGTTTGCTAACCTCGGTCACTGCAGAAGTCCTAGCAACACTTCAGCAAGTGATGAAAAGCAAGCGAGTCCTTTGGATGACCAAAGATGGATCTCCAGATACCGACCTCGTTACTGGCTTTGCGACGGTCATTCGTCAAGAGAAACCTGAGCTTGAATTCATCATCGTTACCTTCCAGCCGGAAGACAGCATTACTACTATTGCAGACAAGCTTTTGGATATTGACACCGCGGTGATAGCGACTCGAGGGGCTATCGAAACATCGTACAAAGTGGTTGAAGGCTTAGTACACGTTCCACGACTCGTCGAAGCCAGCACTGTCACGAAACATATCAAGAAGCAGACCTCGGCACTTGAATTAGCTGAAGCCGAATTTGGGACAGACTCCATCCGGTCCCTGAGTCTCCAGATTCAAGATATCGGTCTGCTGGACTCGTTATATTTCAACGACGACCCAATCCACGCCACGTCCCTCGCCGACACTGAAGTCGAGTTCCAGACAAAGGCCACGGCCGTAAACTTCAAAGACTTGGCGGTAATGCTGGGCAAGATCAACGAAACGCCGGTTGGACTCGAAGCCGCCGGCATCGTCACCAGAGTTGGAGCAGGAGTGACGCGTTTCAAGGCAGGTGATCGTGTCTTCGGCTTCGCTTTTAAGGGGGCATTCTCTGCTCATGTCAGGGCTTTGGAGGGTACTATTGCTCACATTCCCGAGACCCTGACGTTTGCAGAGGCGGCAGTCATCCCTATCGTGTATACGACGGCGTACGCCTGCCTTTACGATATTGGGGATTTAGGAAAGCGTTCTAGCAGCGGTAGAAAGTCGACAGTGTTGATCCACGCAGCAGCTGGTGGGGTCGGTCAGGCCGCCATCCAGTTGGCCCAGCGCGAAAATGCAGACATCTTTGTTACTGTAGGGAGCCTGGAGAAGCGTGAGTTCCTGGAAAAGACATACGGATTGCCGCGCGATTGCATCTTCTCCAGCCGAGACATGTCTTTCAAAGCCGGCATCATGCGGATGACAAACGGACGCGGCGTTGACATAATCATCAACAGTCTTTCTGGGGATATGCTCCAGGCTACTTGGGAGTGCGTTGCACCATTTGGATGCTTCGCCGAGATCGGCTTGACCGACATCGAATCCAGAGCCCGCATATCTATGGGTGTCTTCGCGAGAAGTGCGAGATTTCAGGCACTGGAGCTGAACTACATGCAGCAAACGGACATGAGACGCATCGAGGACCTGTTTGAGCGGACAATCGACAGTGTCGTGGGCCGAGGACTCAAACGATCAACGCCCATCACCAAGTACTCCATTTCCCAGCTCCAAGATGCGCTCCGTCACATGCAATCCGGCAAGCATATCGGGAAGCTGGTCGTTGAGCCCCACGAAACCGACCTTGTTCCCGTGGTGCAACTATCCAAACCGTCGGCAAAATTCCTCTCGGACGCAACGTATGTTGTTTCCGGCGGGTTGGGGGGTCTAGGACGGCAGATTGTTCGCTGGATGGTGGACCAGGGCGCGAGGAATCTGATCGTCACCTCAAGACAAGGCCCGAAATCAGAAGCAGCAACCAAACTTGTTGTCGAGTTGCAAGGTGAAGGTGTGAAGATTGCCGCGCCGGTTTGTGATATCACGGACAAGAAAGCCCTTGAAAGAGTATTCTCTGCTTGTCTTTCTGAGATGCCACCGATTCGGGGATGTATTCAAGCGGCCATGTTTCTCGATGTAAGTTTCTCTCCCACACGTGAAGTTCTCAATCCCACGACAGCATTTGACTGACATCTCGGCAACTGCAGGATAATCTCTTCAGTGGCATGTCGCTCGACCAATGGCGAGCGGGATTCAGTGTCAAGGTCGACGGAACTCGGAATCTATGGGAGTCTCTCAACTCCAACCCCCAAAATCACAAGCTGGATTTCTTCGTCATGCTCTCGTCAATGGTCTCTGTCATCGGGAACCCCCAGCAGGCCTCTTACGCTGCTGGTAATTCGTACCAAGATGCGCTGGCCAAGCACCTCTCAGCTCAAGGCCACAATGCCGTCGCGCTCAACGCGCCCATGATGACGGGCGCGGGGATGCTCACTGAGAAGCCATTGTGGATGGAATATTTCTTTTCTATCGGCTGGTCACACATGTCTTCCGAAGAGCTGATCGCCGCGCTTGACTACTACTGTCGACCTTTAGGAGAGAACAACAAAACCATGACTTCTAAACAGGCGCAGATCGTACCGCGGCTTTGGTTGAACAGGTACACGGCAGCGGAAGGCGCTGAACAACCGACCTGGCAACATGAACCAAGGTTCAATCATATGGTTTTCCATGGCGTGGATAACGGCCGCGATGCATCGGCGGCGGGATCTGGAAAGGGCTCTGCTTCGGCGCTGCTCTCGGCAGCAAAGTCGATGGAAGAGGCTGAGACTATCGTTCTGGATGCGCTGCTACAGAAGATGACAAAGATCCTCAGCGTCGAGATGGCAGAGCTCGACCCAGCTAAGCCCCTGCATGCGTACGGCATAGATTCGCTCGTGGGTGTCGAGCTTCGGACTTGGATGGGTAAAGAGATTGGTGCTGAAATATCTATGTTTGAGATAACGGGTGGTCAACATATATCGCAGTTAGCTGGCAAGGCGGCAAGAACATCTAGGTTCGTCCAGGTGGCGGGGAAGTAGTATATTGTTTCGTCAGAACGCAGTTTGGGTTTGAGACTGGCTTGGAACTACTCACAGAGTTTTAGAACGTATGGTTGCTTCTAGGTGTTGAATTAGAATATTTCAACGTCAATATCGTGCTTGTCCCAATAATAATTTAGGGGGGAAAGGGTGCGCCAGTGGGAAGACTGAGATGCGCTGTCTTCGAGTGCTTCTTCGGCTTGTCTCTTCAAAAACTACGCTAGTATCTTGTCAGCAGTACCATTGCCATTAATACAACTTGTTGGATAATGGTCTTTTTGAGGAGGAGCTAGGAGAAAGAGAACCACTTGAAGTAGGGATTAAGATACTAAAAATATTAAAATCTTGGCTCACTTCTTGGTATAAATATTTTAATCCTCGTATTTTGATTGAATTATAATCAAATACACAAGTCACACACGAGCCACACACACGAGCCACACACACGAGCCACACACACGAGCCACACACACAAGCCACACACGAGCCACACATCTGAATAAAATAAATAAAATAAATAAATTTTTAAAATAAATTAATTATATTATTTTAATATTTTATTAATATAATTAATATATACAAAATACGAAAATAATAATATTATTATAAAAATTATATATAATAAATATATGAATTAATTAAAATTAAATTATTTTAGAAAAATAATAATAATATTATTATTATTTA
>Ga0247778_1001404_pt1 | contig 10377 bp, 5 predicted proteins | sample UWRJL049202B5_FD_179939 | JGI IMG/M metagenome (GOLD analysis project Ga0247778, IMG submission 179939) | Plant litter microbial communities from Arlington Agricultural Research Station in Wisconsin, United States - UWRJ-L049-202B-5 | ecosystem: Environmental > Terrestrial > Plant litter >... | reverse complement strand
TCCCTTCTTCGTATACACCGCGATTACCCCCCCGGCGCCGCCGCCAAATCCTACCCCCGAACCCGGCCGGAATACCTTCACCATAGCAATATCGGAGACCGGCGTATTCTGCAGCTGCTGCGCATCCACCTGCATTTCATTCAGATAAAGAGACGGTGTGCCCCCCCTCCAGCTAAGGGACGGAGCTCCCCCGGCAGCGCCGCCGCCCGTAACGATCTGCAAACCAGGTACCTTGCCCTGGAGATATTGAAAGATATCCATCATGGAGACGGCATAGGGATCATTCACCAGGTCGTAAGTGTAGGCATCCCCGCCGGCAAACATACCCGATGCATATTTCTCATCTAACTTCTCCTTATCGGTTTTAACCCGCCCCTTCACCGTCACCGATTCCAGGGTCTTCACCTTCTGATCCGTAATAGGCTTTATCCGGGCCGCTTCTTCTGAGACGAACCGGTTTCTGCGCAGGTACAGCGAATCCTCGGCAGTCCAGCCTTCATAGGTCGTCGTCAAAGGCCGGTTCATCCTCGATCCTTTTACCAGTCCCGTATTAAAGGTCACCGCCGCCTCATTGGATAATTTACGGTTTACGTTGAATTGATAAAAAGCCCGGGCCGTATCAAAAAAGATCAGGCCCGTGACCCCAAACTTGATACCCGACAAATGAGGCAGGGACAACATCTGTGTACTGCTATCCTTTCTGCTCAGGATAACATTCAGAGACTCCTCCTTACTGATCTTATAAGGATCCACCCCCAACACCTCCACCTTCAGCGACAGATAGTCCTGTTCAGGGAACTTGATAACAGGCAGCTTGCCATGGGTCAACTGGTCCCATTTGAAACGTCTCCAGCCATGCGTCAGCATCACCAGGTCCAGATGCGCCGCCGTACTGTCGGATTTATTGGAGAAATAATAATAGGGATTATGTACATATCCTTTCAGTTCTCCAGTCAGCAGGAACCGCGAAATAATATTATCATCCGACGGGAATTGACCATCCGCCGTCGCATCCGTCACGGAAAGGGAAAAATTGGCCCGGATCGTGTCCGGCACCTCGATCAGCAGATTATTACTGCCCCTCCTGTTCAGGTTCTTGGACATGATCGCCAGGTGTGTCGTAAAATCATATTCGCCGTTATTGACAAATACGACCCGCTCAGCCAACGGCACATCCGCATCATTAAAGACCGTGATCTGCAACACTCCAGTAGGCAGCTGGTTGGTAGGTATCGTGCCCCCGCTCATGAAATTCTCCTCCAGGTTGATCTTGGCCTTATAGACCAGGTGCTGGTGCATATGGCCGATAATAGTAAGATGCTTCAGACCAACGGTCCCTTCCGCACTGCGCGCAACCGAGAACAACACCTTCTGATTACCCGAAATTGCCCGCAGCACCACCCCCTCTGGTTTTGCACCAGGTAAAGGCGTCCTGCGCTCTACCCCATGCTCGTCCTTCCAGGCCACCACAAGGCTATCTCCTTTCTCCGGTGTCACCAGGAATTTGCCCATACCGTCATGCTCCGCGCTAAAGCTCGCCAGTTCCTTGCCCTTGGGATCCAGCAATACCCCCTTCACGGCCACAGGCAGACCATACTGGTCATTCGCCTTAAAAGCCACCATGCTCTCCACACCCGCTACCAGGTCCCCGCCCTCGGGAAAGAACTGGATCCGGGCCTGCTGAGGAATGGCCACAATCCCGCTATCCGTCTTCTTATCATAGACACGGATATCCTTCTCAAAATAAAAAGCCGTATCGAAATTCGTCATCCACGTAGTATAGGCCCTGAAATGCAGATGCCGGGTCTTCAGTACTTTAGGAAGATCGAAATTGCCAGCCGAAGAAGACTCCACGATGGGCGCTACCCTCCGCTCTATGATATTCCCATCGGCATCCGACAGCTCGGTATAAAAGTTCTTACTGAACGGAGAAGGATCGGCCCCCGTGAAAATATAAGCCTTAAACCAGAGACTCTCCCCCGGACTATAAATCTTCTTATCAAAATGCACATATACCTTCTCCTGCGGAAAATTATTGGCATAAATATTCATCATGGAATCCAGCTTCTGGGCCCGAATCAACAAAGGACATAAAAAGATCGACGCAATTAGAAAGGCAAAGCGATAATGACTCATAAAAATAAAATTACTACTATAAAACTCCTTCATCCGGGGAAAACTACTTAAAATGCAATTAATTTCGGAATGTTTTAGATTTTTTGAGAAAGAAAAATTGTTAAAATGACTTTAACAAAAAGAACAGAGGACCTGTACGCGGAATACAAAGACCGCATGAGAAAAATTGCTGATATAAAGAATGCGGCTGCGGTCCTCCAATGGGATGAGGAGACCTACCTTCCGGTCAAAGGGGCCGGCTTCCGGGGTCAGCAAATGGCCACACTCTCCGAGATCGCTCATGAATGGATGACCGATACGGACCTGGGTGACCTCCTGACCGAACTGAACGGTCGGGGCGGCCTGGCCGAAGATCAGCAACGCAATGTCGCACTAAGCCTGGAAGACTATAATAAACAAAAGAAATTCAGCCCCGCCTTCATCCGCCTCCTGAGCGAGACAGGTTCCCGCTGTTTTCACAGCTGGCTGAGGGCCCGCACAGCCAATTCCTTCGCCCTCTTCCGCGACGATCTCGACCAGATGGTGCAATTGAAAAGAAAAGAGGCCGACCTGGCAGGTTACGAAGGACATCCCTATAACGCCCTTTTGGACCAGTACGAGAAAGGCTGCACCACCACCCTCCTGGATAAGGCATTCGGCGAGGTCCGGGCGCCGCTGAAGGACCTGCTGGACCGCATCCGCACCCATGCCCCCATCGATGATAGCTTCCTTCACCAGCATTACCCCCGGCAGGAACAATGGGATTTCGGCATCCGGCTGATCCGCAGCCTGGGCTTCGACTTCGACGCAGGCAGACAGGACCTCTCCGAACATCCCTTTACCACCAGCTTTTCAAAGAACGATGTCCGTATTACCACCCGCGTCGATGAAAATGACTTCAGCCATATGACCTGGAGCTGCATTCACGAGGCCGGACATGCGCTCTACGAACAGGGCCTTCCCGAAGAATACTACGGCCTGCCCCTGGGCGAATACGCATCCCTGAGCATCCACGAGTCCCAGTCAAGACTCTGGGAAAACAATGTCGGCAGATCCTACGCCTGGTGGCAGCACTGGTACCCCCTCCTGCAACAACAATTTCCCAACCAGTTGAAAAATACCTCTACAGAACAATTCTATAAAGGCATCAACAAGGCGGGCGCCACCCTCATCCGTACAGAATCAGATGAGGTCTCCTACCATTTTCATGTCATGATCCGCTACGAACTGGAAAAAAGTATCATAGAGGGCAGCCTCACCGTAGCCGATATTCCCGCATATTGGCAGGCAAAATATGCCGCCTACCTGGGTGTAGACGTTCCCGATGACAAAAAAGGCTGTTTACAGGATGTCCATTGGAGTCATGGCAGTTTTGGTTATTTCCCCACCTACAGCCTGGGTAGTTTTTATGGGGCGCAAATGTTCTTATCTGCTGAAAATCAAGATAATACGATTAAGACAGGTATCCGGGAAGGCAATACCGTCCCCCTCCTGAACTGGCTCCGGCCCCATATCCACCAGCAGGGCAGAAGACATACCAGCGAAGAGCTATGCCGGCTGGCGACAGGTGAAACACTGAATATTAAATATTTTCTACATTACTTACTTGATAAATACAGGAATATTTACAATTTTTGAGGTAAAATCCGACCCATGAAGAGCCGCCACCCTATACTCCTGCTATTCCTGCTCACCTGTATTCTCTCCTGCAAAAAGTTTATCGAACAGCAGGAAAGGAAGGCCGTCCTTAACATCATCACCAACGGAAAATGGTACGTTTCTCAATATCAGCAAAATGATAGTGACATTACTGCGGCTTTTTCAGGCTATCTCTTTAAATTTGACGAAAATGGGGTTGTAACGGGTTCAAAGGACGGCGTTTCCCAAAAAGGACTCTGGGTTACCGATGTTGGCGCAAGAACGGTTAGTGCAAGTTTCCTAACGGCCGGACCACCCATCAACCTTCTGAACGAAACCTGGAAGATAACCGATAGTTATACCGACCGGGTAGTCGCCAATTCAAAAGATACAGTTAATCATACTTCCAATATCCTGCAATTAAGGAAGCAATAGCTAGCTCCTTATTCTTTTATTAGCCATCCCCACCACTCTCTTCTGTAGGGAAGATTATTCCATTTTAACCGGGGATTCATCCAATTATTGATGACTACGAAAATTTACGCTTGTTGACCCAGCTACGAGTTTTTTTGTTTTGTTGCCTTACGGGATTGATCATTGAGAACGCCAGGGCCCAGCTGCCCACGCCTGATTTCTCAGCTTCCACCGTCGCCGGCTGCGGCCCTTTGTCCGTCGCCTTTAAAGACCTCTCCACCGGATCTCCCTTTTCCTGGACCTGGGATTTCGGCAACGGCCAGATCTCCAGCCAGCAGAATCCATCGATGACCTTTTCAAACCCCGGCACTTACACGATCACCCTGATCGTCAAGAACAGCAGCGGGATCAACTCCATCCAGAAAACGGATTATATTACGGTGTATCCTTATCCTACAGCCAACTTTTCGGGTAACCTTCCCGGAGGAGTGGGCTGCGTTCCCACAAATGCAAGTTTCACTGACCTTTCTACCCCCGGTCAGGGCTCTATTACTTCCTGGCAATGGGACTTCGGAGACGGTACAGCCTCCCCGTCCCAAAATCCTAGCCATACATTCAAGAATACAGGCTACTATGCAGTATCGCTTACCGTTATAAATTCGGGCGGTTGTACCAATAAGACCATCCGTAACCGTTTTATCCGTGTCGTTCCCGGTATCCAACCGGATTTCACCTGGTCCCAATCCTCCGCCTCCTGCTCCGCCCCCTATGATATCAACTTCATCAACCAGACTTCAGGCCCCGGCAACCTGACCTACAATTGGGACCTTGGCAACGGTACCCCTATCTCTACCCAGCTTAACCCATCGACCAACTACACTGCCAACTCTTCTACCGTCAAACTTTCCGTAACCAGCGACCTGGGCTGCAGCGCAACAACCACGAAGACCGTCAATTTCCAGGGCAACCTGCCAGTCATCACCGCGCCGGATACCGCCTGTGTCAACACCGCCGTCAACTTCGCCAACGGCTCACCGCAGGCCCTTTCCTCCTCCTGGGATTTCGGTGATGCCACAACTGCGACAGGCGCCAATCCGGATAAATCATATATGGTTTCGGGATCCTATACGGTGACCCTGACCAATACCTACCCATCCTGCACCGCCTCCTCGACAAAGACCATCGTCATCGTCAATGCCCCCAGCGCCACTTTTACAGCCGACAAGCTTACCGCCTGCGCATCCCCCCTCACGGTAAATTTTAGTTCCCTACTGACCGGTGCAACCGGCTGGCAATGGGACTTCGGGGACGGAAGTTCCGCCACTACCGAAAAACCGCAGCATGTTTACAATGCCATAGGAAAATACACAGTAACACTCACCGCCGCCACGGCAAGAGGCTGCTCAGGTACCCTCTCGGTCCCCAATTATATCAGGATCTCCCCTCCTTCCGTAACGCTAAATGCCAATTCCATCCACGGCTGCACAAATATCCCGATCAACCCAATCCCCGTGATCGACGCCGTGGACGGCGTGCAGACCTGGCAATGGACGGCCCCTGGCGCCACACCTTCCTCCTCAACAGCTGCCAGCCCCGCATTTACCTACAGTTTCCCTGGTAACTATAACCTCACGCTGGCGATCAAAACCAGGGGAGGGTGTACATTCACCGGGAATTTTCCTGGTGCGGTCCTTATCGGAGATAAGGTAGCTCCCGTTTTTTCCGCTGACAAACAGATCTCCTGCGCACAAACACCCATTACCTTCTCTTCCACCTCCGCACCCGTGGATACCTGGCTCTGGAACTTCGGCGACAAAGGCACCAGCACCTCTGGGCCTACTACACAACGATTTTACCAGGATACCGGCTTCTTCAATGTATCCCTCACCGTGACTAATCATGGTTGCTCTCTCACCCATGTCGAACAGAAATACATTTATATCAATGCCCCCATTGCTGGCTTCAAGTATAAAATAGTAGCTTGTAATGACCCGCTGACCATGCAATTTATCGATACATCTACCCTGGACCCTACCAAACCTCCTCCCACTTATGAGTGGAATTTCGGGGATGGCAGCCCTCCCGATTTCACCGCCAATCCCATCCACCATTTCAGTACTCCTGGCATTTACAGTGTCAACGAGATTGTTAACAATGGCGGCTGCCCCAGTCAGGTCCACACCTGGATAGATCTCACCCCCGTGCAGGCTCTCTTCACCGCACCGGATACAGTCTGCAAAGATGCCCCCTTTACACTGAAGTCCACCAGCACGCCCACCACCGAGGTCGATTCCCTATCCTGGATGATCGATCCGGTTCAGCCTTTTACCTCCTTCGACACCTCCACCACCTATACCACCAGCATCCCGGATACCGGCACCTATAATATCAGCTTAAAGGTCATCGATCGCGGCGGCTGCCCGCATGTCTCCACGTCTAAAACCCTGCATGTCACAGGACCCGCCGCAAAATTCACGGCCGGCCCCGGCGGATGCCGCAACAGCCCCATTACCTTCACCGATCAATCGACTAGCTACCCTGGCTATAAGCTTGCTTCCTGGACTTTTGATTTCGGTGACGGCAATGCCAGGACCTTTACCGCTGGCCCCTTCATCCACAACTATGCCGATACAGGCTCTTACCTAGTCAAACTAACGGCTACAGACAACTGGGGATGTTCCGACACCTTCGCCATCCTTACTCCTACACGGATCACCGCACCCGTACCCGGATTCTATGCACGCGATACCCTCTACTGTCCCGCTGCACCACTGCTCTTCACTGATTCCTCAAGAGGATCCGGCCTGGCATACAGCTGGGATTTCGGCGACGGCTCCGCAGCCTCTACTGACCAGAACCCCACCCACCCCTATACCGCGAATGGACAATATTATTCCGTAAAGCTCCGGGTTACCGACGCTGTAGGCTGCTCCGACTCCATCACTAAAAAAGATTATATCTATATCCAAAAGCCCATTGCAGCCTTCACTATGGAAGACAGCACCTCCATCTGCATCCCCCTGCAGACCACCTTCCTGCCCGCCGGCCAATATTATGACTCCCTCTACTGGGACTTCGGCGACGGCAGCAAGTCCGGCCTGGATACTACTACCCATTTCTACAACGACTACAAAACCTTTACGGCAATACTGATCCTCCAGGGCGCAGGCGGCTGCCGGGACTCCGCCAAAAGAGATATACATATTTACCAGCCATTCAATACGACCAGCCTTTCATTCAACCCTGTCTCAAGCTGCGATTCCGTCGCAGCCAAATTTATCATCGCCACACCGCCCGCAACCAAATTCACCCTATTCTTCGGCGATGGCGTAATTGATTCTTCAGGGAATCTGGCACCTTCCCACATGTATCGTACCCCCAACACCTATTCCCCCCAGATCGCCCTCCAGGATTCCACAGGCTGTGTCGTATCCATCAACCGCGGTACGATCACCGTGCTGGGTGCGGTCTCCTTCTTCAATATCAATCAACGGCAGATCTGTGACAGCGGTACGGTCATCCTCTCCGGCGCTATCATTTCCAATGATCGCCCCTTCAGCGTAGTCTGGGATTTTGGTGATGGAACATCCGGTCCGGGAAGAACCAATACGCTTAACCAGGATACCGTCCATTTCTATAACGCTCCCCGTACAGCCCTCGTCGCCATTAAAACCACCACGAACAGCGGTTGCCAGGAGTCCTATATCGATACCATACATATCTATCAAACTCCTCATCCGCTGATCAGCATCGACGGCACCCAGTGTACAGGACTCATTCAATTCCAGGGCAGCTTGTCGACACCGGTGACCGACAGTCTGATCTGGGCCTGGACCTTTGGCGATGGACAAAAGTCATCCGCAGAAAACCCCTTCCTCCGCTTTTCAGCAGGCAGCCTGACTGCCCATCTCCAGTCCTCCGACACATACGGATGTAAGGACACGATCTCCTCTACCGTCAGTATTTATGCCCTCCCGGTCATCAAGGGTCCTTCGGAAATCACCACCCCCGTAGGCTTCCCGGTTACGCTGCCCTTTACCTATAGCTCCGGAACCATCACATGGGCATGGACACCCTCCGACAACCTCGACTGCGACGACTGTCCCAACCCCGTGGTGAGCCTGACCTTCAGTACCCTTTATTCGGTGCTGGTAACGGACAGCAATAATTGCATGATACGGGACAGTGTACGGGTCACAACCATCTGTAACGCCGATAACTATTTTATACCCAATACATTCTCACCCAATAACGACGGCGTGAACGACGCCTTTTATCCCAGGGGAAGAAGTCTGTACAACATTCAATCCATGCGCGTTTTCAACCGTTGGGGACAAATAGTATTCGAGAGAAAGAATTTTCCGGCCAACGCAGCAGCCTCGGGATGGGACGGAACCTTCAACGGACACCCCGCCCCCGCCGATGTCTATGTTTATATTATAGAAGTGATCTGTGATAATGCTCAGGTCATACCTTTGAAAGGAGATATCACACTTATCAGGTAACAATGAGAAAAATTTCAAAATATAGCAAGATTCTGGCCGGACTGGCGAGTTTGCTAATCCTCTACCACCCCGCCAGCGGACAGGATATCCGTTTCTCGCAATTCTACGAGACACCCCTCCTGCGCAATCCCGCCCTCGCAGGCGACTTTACGGGTGACTACCGGGTCACCGCCGTTTTCCACGACCAGTGGAACAGCTTCGTCAACGCCTACCGCACCGGCTCACTCAGCGGAGAATACAAATTGTCCGTTGGTAAAGGAAACGATTTTATGACCGCCGGCCTGGAGATCCTCTATGATAAGGCCGGCACCGCAGCCCTCTCCACCACCGAACTATTGCCCGCCTTCAACTATCATAAATCTCTCAGCGACGACCGACCCATGTTCCTGTCCCTGGGATTCATGGGAGGATTGGTGCAAAAAACCATCGACCTCTCCAAAGTGACTACCAACAGCCAATATAACGGTACCGCCTATGACCCCTCCCTGCCGGACGGTGAGACCATCCTTACACCCAACGTCCACTATTTGGACGGCAGCCTTGGCCTGGGCTTCAATTCAGCCTTTGGAAAAGATAAGGACAACACCCTCTTCATCGGCGCCGCCCTCCACCACCTCAACCGCCCAAAGAACTCATTCTATAAAAACCCCACCATCGAACTGGATCCCAAATATGTCTTCTCGGCAGGAATAAAAATGACCCTCAACGATTTCAACTATTTCACGATCCAGGCCGACCACTCCCGTCAGGCCTCCGCCCATGAGACCATCTTCGGCGTCCTATATTCCTACAAACTGGGAAACGACCCCGAAAACGCCGTCTATACCCTGCACCTTGGCGGATTCTTCCGGATACAGGACGCATTCATCCCCGTCCTGAAACTGGATATGAACTCCTTTTCCGCAGCCCTCAGCTACGACGTCAACGTCTCACAGCTGAAATCCGCCAGCCAGAGCCGGGGAGGCTTCGAATTGTCTATCTCCTATATTGGACTGCTGGACCGGGAGAATTCCAGGAACAGCTTACCCAACCCAAGATTTTAACTACTTTTATTACATAAAAAAATTACTATGCCAATTCAGACCGGCCAACCAGCGCCCAACTTCAGCCTTTATGACTCCGACAAAAAGAAAGTAACCCTCAGCGACTATAAAGGAAAAAATGTCCTCCTCCTGTTTTTCCCCCAGGCATTCACAGGCACCTGCACAAAAGAACTCTGCAGCACACGGGATAATATCGCCACCTATAACCAGGCCAATGCCCAGGTCTTCGGCATCAGCGTAGACTCCATATTCACCCTGGCAAAATACAAGGAAGAACAGCAACTGAATTTCCCCCTTCTCAGCGATTTCAATAAGGAAGTCTCCACCACCTATGGCTCCCTCTACGAATCATTTGTCTTTGATATGAAGGGGGTGTCCAAACGCTCTGCTTTTGTCATTGATAAAGAAGGAGTTGTGCGTTATGCAGAAGTGCTCGAGACCGCCAGCGATCTCCCGGACTTTGCCGCCATCCAAAAAACACTCTCAACTATTTGATTATCAAATACATGGGCCAGATAAAGGAGGACCTCTTTGCCTGGCCCATTATTCCGCTATTTAGTGCCTTGAATTGTTGTATCTTTGAGAGGAAAGGACTATTTTGGGACCACGTGTAAAACCTAATGGTAAATGAGGATTTTTTACATTTTGTTATCCATTATTCT
>Ga0247778_1001403_pt1 | contig 10380 bp, 5 predicted proteins | sample UWRJL049202B5_FD_179939 | JGI IMG/M metagenome (GOLD analysis project Ga0247778, IMG submission 179939) | Plant litter microbial communities from Arlington Agricultural Research Station in Wisconsin, United States - UWRJ-L049-202B-5 | ecosystem: Environmental > Terrestrial > Plant litter >... | reverse complement strand
GGCCATAACCTACCGTGGTAAAGGTCTCGGTGCTGAAGAAATAGGCCTCCTTGAATTTCCCCCAATGGGTGGTGGCGAGCACCCCCTGCAACTGGTCGATGCCGATCAGGAGGTAGAGGCCTGTATATACCAGGTTGATGAGCAGGTAGAAGACTACGAGGAGGGCTGCGAATTTCCAGCGTGACAGGGTCAGCATGCTATGGAAAATGCTGTACCTTCTCAATAAGGATACACCCTCTTTTCGCAGGTTGAAGCTGCCGTCCCGGTTGATGAACCGGCCTCCGACATTGCTGGCACTAGTGCCAAAGCCCGTATCATTATTTGTTTTAATGAAGGGGTCGATCTTTTTGGTCGTTGGCATGTGTGAGCGTTGTAAGTTATGAGTTGTGAGTGGTCAGTAGTGAGTTGAGTGTTTAGCGTTAGATGAGGGCGTCATATAGTATTTCCACGGGATGCAGCGCCCTTCGTCCGGTGCCATCCTTGATCTGGTGGCGGCAGCTGGTGCCCGGCGCCGCGATGATCGTATCTTCTTTTTGCTCGCGGACCGCAGGTAGCAGGACCAATTCGCCTATCTTCAGAGACAGGTCATAGTGTTCTTTTTCATATCCGAAGGATCCTGCCATCCCACAGCAGCCGGAGGGGATCGCGGAGACCGAATAATTTTCGGGCAGGGAGAGGATCTTCATGGATCCTGCGATGGAACTCAGAGCCTTTTGCTGGCAGTGGCCGTGCAGTTTGATCTGTCGTTTTTCTTTGGTGAACTGGTCCGGCCGGATATTGCCTTTATCTATTTCGCGGGCCAGGAAATCGTCGATGAGGAAGGTATTGGCAGCCAGTTTCCGTGCGGCAGCCAGCCATTCGTCGTCGGCCAGATCGGGATATTCATCCCGGAAAGTGAGAATGGCCGAGGGTTCGATACCGATCAGGGGGGTATCCTCCGTGATCAGGGGGCTGAGCAGCCGGATATTGATCCCGGCGATCATTTTCGCCTTTTTCAGCAATCCTTTTGAGAGCCAGGCCCTGCCACTCTCCTCATGTCGGGGGATGATGACTTCATAGCCAAGGCGCTGCAGCAAAAGTACCGCCTTGATGCCCGTATCGGTGTCGTTGTAATTGGTGAATTCGTCGCAAAAAAGGTAAACGCGTCGTGAGTGGTCAGTGGTGAGTGGTGAAACCGACGAAGGAGGTTTATCGAGACGATTGGAAAGGACATTCTGAGCGAGATAATTATGAGTTGGCGGGGAGTTTTGTCGGAACCAGGCCCGCAGGGTGGTCTTATGCAGGAGGGGCATGCTGCGGTCCTGGGCGAATCCCGAAAATGCCTTGACCCATTTGCTGATCCGGGGGTTGGTCATCACGAAATTATAGAGTCCCGGAACGAGGGAGCCCAGCCGGGCGGAGCGGGCGAAATTGGCGATCAGGCGACTGCGGAAGGGGACTCCGTGGGCATCATAATAATGCTGGAGAAATTCTGCCTTTAACTTAGCGACGTCGACATTCGAGGGGCATTCCGATTTGCAGCCTTTGCAGCTGAGGCAGAGATCCATTACCTCATAGATCTCCTGATGGTCATACCGGTTGGTCTTGTCCGAACGGGTGAGGAATTCCCGCAGGATATTGGCCCGGGCCCGCGTCGTGTCTTTTTCGTTACGGGTAGCCATAAAAGAGGGGCACATAGTGCCGCCGGAGAGTTGTGTTTTGCGGCAGTCGCCCGACCCGTTACATTGTTCTGCATGCTGGAGGATATCCTGGTTATAGAACCGGAAGATAGTAGGGAAGGCAGGGGTCTGCTGCCCCGGGGTATAACGCAGCATGGTATTCATGGGTGGGGTGTCCACGATTTTTCCCGGGTTGAAAATATTTTCCGGGTCCCAGGTCCTTTTAATGCTCCGGATCAGTTCGTAGTTCTTTGGCCCGATCATTTGAGGGATGAATTCGCCCCGCAGTCTTCCATCTCCATGTTCCCCGCTGAGGGAGCCCTGGTATTTTTTTACCAGGACGGCGATCTCCTCAGCGATGGTGCGGAACTGTCTGTTACCTTCCTCCGTCTTTAAATTGAGGATGGGGCGGAGGTGGATCTCGCCGCTGCCGGCATGAGCATAATGTACAGAGTGCAGGCCATGTTTTTTCAGGATCTCGTTGAAATCCCGGATATAGGCCGGCAGGTCATGTACGTCGACCGCTGTATCCTCGATCACGGGTACGGCCTTTTCGTCTCCGGGGAGGTTGCTGAGGAGGCCCAGTCCTGCCTTGCGGAGGCTCCAGATCTTTTTGGTATCGTCGCCGAAGAGGAGGGGGAAATGGTAGCCCAGGCCGGCGGCCCGCATGTCGGCCTCTACTTTCGCGCAGATCCCGCGGATCTCTTCCCGGCTGTTGCGGGCAAATTCCACAACGAGGATGGCGCCGGGGTCGCCCTGTACGAAAAATCTATTCTTACCCTGTTCTATATTGTCCTTGGTGCATTCGAGGATATAGTGGTCGATCAGTTCGCTGGCGCTGGGTCCATACTGAAGGGCGATGAGGTTGGCACGCAGCGATTCGTCAATGGTATTGAAATGCACGCAGAGCAGGCCTGTCTCCGGCGGCGGCAGGGGAGAGAGGGCCAGCTTGATCTCCGTGATAAAGGCCAGGGTGCCTTCCGAGCCGGCGATCAGACTGCAGAAGTTGAAATCAGGCATGCCTGCGGTAAAAGGGGCGGTCTCCAGGAGAAGGTCCAGGGCATATCCTGTATTTCTTCTTTCTACGCTGGCCTTGGGAAATTCCTTGCGGATCTCTACCTGGTTGTCATAGTTTCCCAGGATACCCCGGAGGGTCCTGTAGAGGCTGCCTTCTAACGATTTTTCTTCGCATTTGGCGTGGAATTCGTCGGGGGAAAGGGCATGAAAGGTGGCTTCCGACCCATCGCTCAGCAGGGCCTTTACTTCCAGGAGGTGTTCGCGGGTGCTGCGGTAGACGACCGAATTGGATCCACAGGAGTTATTGCCGACCATGCCGCCGATCATGGCACGGTTGGCGGTAGAAGTCTCCGGCCCGAAAAGGAGGCCATGTGGACGGAGGAAAAGGTTCAGCTCGTCCCGGATGACCCCGGGCTGTACCCTTACCCATCTTTCTTCCTTGTTCAACTCCAGTATCCGGGTGAAGTTCTTCGATACGTCTACCACGATACCGCCGCCGACCACCTGACCTGCCAGGGAGGTACCTGCCGTCCGGGGAATCAGGGAAGTTTTTTCCGCGTGTGCATAACGGATAAGTTTTTTGAGGTCCTCCGCAGATCCGGGTATGGCGACGGCCAGGGGCATCTCGCGGTAGGCGGATGCGTCTGTAGCGTACAAGGTACGCATGGTGGTGTCGTCAAAGAGTTGTCCATCCAGTTCCCGGGCTAGTTTCTGCAGCGGTTCACTCATTTTTGGGCAATATTTAAGTTGGTCCGATGAAGCCGCAAAAATAGCCCGTTTTGGGCAAGGTTCCTTCTCCCGGACTCATAATTTGGCAAGGATGCTAATAGTTTTTCCGTGACAGCTTAAAGGGATTACTTAGAAGATTCCTTCCAAAGATTTTTAGCCCTATATTGCCTTTTGATCAAAACCCTATCGATAATTCCATTACCCCATCCTATGAGAAGATCATCCTTTCTCTTTGCCCTATTATCCCTTTTGGGACTTTATCCTGCTGATGGATTTGCACAATGCAGCAATGCCTGTCCGGCCGGATCGATCACCACGCTGCCTTCGAATGGTATCATTGCTGCCGGCACCACCTATTGTATTTCCGGGACGGTCAACAACAGCAGTATCGACTATACCATCGCCGGCACGTTGATCGTGCAGTCCGGCAGCCTTTCGATCCGCCAGGTAACGCTTAAGAAAACGGGTGTCATCCTTGTAAATAATTCGGCAAAGTTATATACGGCTAATTTTACCGGAGAAAGTACACCTCCCGCTGCCACCATAGCGAATGTGACGGTCTGCACCGGCGGATACCTGAGTATTACAGGGGCTTTCAACCAGTGGGAAACGAATTTCGTATTAAATGACTATGCGATTTTACTGGTGAACGGGTCCTGGACATCCAGCGCAACGGATATCTATGCAAAAATAGGGATGGGCGCCCTCGTGGAGCTATGTACTACATTGAATATTAATATCGATGGATTCTTCACGGAGACCAGCAACAACCCTTCCTACCTGATCACCGGCGCCGGTGCTACGGAAAGTGTCGTCAATGGCTGGCTGTCCACCAGGCAAAATGCATCCAGGATAAAATGGACGGCCCTGGCTCCGATAGCCTTTATATCCCATCCGTCGGCCTATTTATGCAGTATCTGCGGCAATAGCAGCCTGGCGCCCCCCGGCACGACGCCCGGCGCCTGCGGTGCGGTAGCCAATAGCTATAGTCTTATCGTGCTGGACCTGCCCCCTTCCGTTCCTTACACGCACCCGCCTCCGGCTTTATCCCCGTCACCGGCGACAGGTCTGGCCTTCCCTGATCCTGCCACAAACTATGTAGATCTGCGGCTGCCCAGCCGGGTCGTCTATACTTCGGTCGCAGTGCTGGACAATACCGGTCGCCTTCTCCAGGAGAGGCCCCTGTCCGCTTTCAGGACAGCGCCTTCCGGCAATACAAACGCCGGTACAGGGGTTGTCACCCGGTTGGAACTGCCGCCCCGAATGCCGGCCGGCATCTATTTCCTTCGCGTCACAGGACCCGGCGCAACGCCGCTGGTCGCCCGGGTATTAAAAGCAGATCGATGATTCCGCTGCCGCATCCCATCTAAAGACCCCGCACCACGATCCAGGGATGTCCTTTGCCTTTGTGTATCAAACGGTTCCAGATGGACCGGGGATTGTAGCGCAGGCGATGGCGGTAATATTTTAATTTCCGGAGGCAGGGGGCCGGCGTATCGAGGATATGTATCTCTCCTCCCTTGGCCAGTTGAGCCAGGGAGACCTCCAGGGCCGCCTGGACTGAAGGAAAGTGATGCATAGAGGCAGCAAATACGACGATGTCAAAGCTGAGACCCTGCAGGAGGTCGGAACAGAAGTCCCCCATCATGAATTTCAGATTGGGCTGGTGGCGGAAGACCCTTGCTGCCTGTTGCAAACTGCTGAAATTCATATCGAGGCCAACGACCCGGCTGCCTGGCACCGTGGCCAACTGAAAGGCCAGCCAACCATTTCCGCAGCCTACTTCCAGGATTGTCAGGGGTTTCTCCCGCAAGGCGAGGTGCCGGACCAGTCGCTGGCAGGACTTTTTCCGGCTCTGCCAGTACCGGTAGCGGGGATGGTCGGCGGCCAGATCCGGCAGGGAGGCTACTTCCTCATCCCAATACCAATCACCTTCCCGGTCCCTGCTGCCGCCGGGGTTCTCTTCCTGCGCCGGATCCTGCCTGGACAGTCCGGGGATATAGATATTGCTGAGCTGATGTATATCGGGAAAATGCACGCTATCGGGGTTATGAATTTTTATACGTTAAAATGACAGGAAAGGATGCCGGCCTTTTAAAAAGACCCGGAACTTTGGCATTTGTTTATCCATTTTTATCTACTTTTATTCAACAACCGCGATTGCCTGCCGAAAATGGAGCATACCTATCCTGAAATAGATAATCTGCTGCACAGTCTTGCCTTCCATGGCGACGAGGCTTCTTACCGACGTCTGTTCGATATTTTTTTTCCTTCCCTCAACAGGTTCACCTTATACTTTCTAAGATCCAGAGAGCTGGCGGAAGAGGCTGCCAGCGATACGATGATCGCGCTATGGGAGCAGCGGGAAAAATTACCCGGGATCGACAACGTCCGTGTCTGGCTCTTTGTCATTGCCCGAAACAAATGCCTGAATATGCTGAAATACCGGCAGAGCAGGTCAACGGTCCCCCTGGACCTTATCCCGGTAGAGATCAGCTTCCCTGGTAATGATCCCGAGCAGATCTGCATCAATACGGAGATGCGCAAGAAGATGGCCAAGGCGGTCAACACTTTACCGCAGCGGTGCAAGATCATTTTCAAGCTGGTGAAAGAGGAGGGCCTCAGCTATAAAGAAGTTGCCGATATTCTTCATATCTCACCCAAAACGGTAGATGCGCAGCTGGTGGCTGCCTTAGGCAAGATCACCCAAGCCATCAAACTTGACTACGTCTAACAGTTTCTCGTTCCTTGTTTCTTGTTACTGGTTAGGACTTGTAAGTTCGTGCAAGCTTTGTTAAATCAACCAGAAACCCGAATTCCGGCAAAGCCGGAATCACTGAGACCATTGAAAAAGACAAAATGGTCCGAAGTAAACAAGAAATTTTCAACCGGCATAGGGAGTTTGGCCCGCTCCGTTGTCTTGTCCCATAGGGAACTCCCGCATTTACAAATGGACACCAGGATCATTCAATTATTAGCCAGGAAATTATCAGGAGAGGCGACGGCCGAAGAAAGGGCCGAACTCGATCTCTTGCTGACCCGCAACCCGGAAGCCGTCTATTATGCAGAGTTAATGATGCAGCTCTGGGATGAAGAAAAGATAAGGACGATCACCGACACGGATATGTCGTATCTGAGGCATATTGCCCGGCACCGGCCTGTATTCACCCACCCTGCGGGTTACGTGGAAGACGTCAATCCCGAACCCGTACACAGACGGAGACGCCGTCTGCCCGCGGCTCTCTTTTTTGTCCTGATACTGGCGGGGCTCTACGCGCTGCATCAGGGCTTATTCCCGCATAAAGTCCCGGCCGCCATCACCAGAAATATTGAATTTACCGCCGGGCCCGGAACCCGCAGATCGGTTATCCTGCCGGACGGTACAAAGGTCCGGCTGAATGCGGGCAGCGTCCTGCGTTATGATCCCGATATGCTGACAAAAGACAGCCGGGATGTCAGCCTCTCCGGGGAAGGCTACTTCGATGTGGCAAAAGACCGACAGCATGTCTTCGTGATCCGTACGGACCGGATCGCCATCAGGGTCCTGGGGACGGCGTTCAACGTACGGGCCTATCCGCAGGACCAGAGTACCGAGACGACCCTGCTGCAGGGATCGGTGGAGTTGACCGTCAACAGTAAGCCTTATCAGAAGATTATTTTGAAGCCCAGGGAGAAATTTGCACTGATCGATGACAGTCAGTATCTGCGACCCGATCCCCGTCAGTATGCCGGCGATGCGGTGAAGAATCAGCGATTGCCGCATGCCCGTAACAATGAGCGTCTGGTGGTGCAGGATATCATCCCGGTGGAGGTAGAGGACCGGCAGTATGTCCGTGAAGTTTCCTGGGTGGAAGACAATTTTGTATTTCAGAACGAGACTTTCGGGGAACTGGCGCCGAAGATGGAGAGATGGTTCAACGTGCAGATCGAGATCCATAACAAACAGATCGATGGGTTTCATTTTACAGGCATCTTTCACAAGGAGACCCTCAGCCAGGCTTTGCAGGCTATGCAACTATTGAAACCATTTAAATTCAAAATAACCGACAACCATGTATTCATTAATTGACGATACCTGAGCGGATCCATGGGTTGTGAAAAAAAGAGGCGGGGAATGCTGTAACATCACCCGCCCTGGTTTACAATCCCTAACAGGGGAGAACAAGTGCTCCCGGGATCAGGATTGCATCACCTAACAATAATTAAAACTATGAAAAAGTTTTTATTTCATAGTAGGGTCTTTTTATGCGCCATTACGAACCAAAGACTGCTGCTAATGTTCAAATGGGTTTTTATTTTTGTCTTCGCATTTTGTTTGCGTGTGTCTGCTGCCGGCTATGCCCAGAATACCCGGATCAGTCTGGATATCAAGAATATGGAGTTTAAAAAAGTGCTGTTGCTCCTACAGCGGAAGAGCAAGATCCACCTCTTGTACAGCAATGAATTGCTACCTGCCGATAAGACCATCAACATGACGGTGAAGGAAGTGCCGGTGCTCGATGTTCTGCAACGTTTACTGGTCAATACGGGTCTTCAGTACAAGGTATTGAACGATGAACTGGTGGTCATTGTTACCGAAGGTACGGAGGTGCAGAATCTGCCTGTGAAAGGGCGTATCGTCGACGAGAATGGCCGGCCGATGGCGGGTGTGACCATACAGGTAGAAGGTGCGACAGGGGGCGTTTCCTCCGATGCGAATGGGGAATATGAGATCAGTGTGCCTGAAAAGGGGAGGCTGATCTTTTCCTATGTGGGTTATCTCAATGAGACCGTGACCGTGAATGGAAAAGCACGTATCGACATCACCCTGAAGATCAATTCCCAGGCCAATCTGAATGATGTGATCGTCGTCGGTTATGGTTCTCAGAAACGATCCGATATTACCGGGTCGGTCTCTTCCGTACCCAGGTCCCGTCTTTCCCAACTGCCGGTGACGAATATCCTGCAGGCGATCGAAGGATCGGTAGCCGGTCTCAGCGTTACGCAGAATTCTTCCGTGCCGGGCAGCGGCGCCACCGTTCTTATCCGGGGTCAGAACTCCATCAGCGCCAGCACCACGCCACTGATCGTTGTGGACGGCATTCCTTTTAGTACAACGGGAGGATTTACGAATGATATCAATCCAAACGATATTGCCAGCATCGAAGTGCTGAAAGATGCATCGGCGGTCGCGATCTATGGAACCCGCGGATCGAATGGGGTCATTCTGATCACCACGAAGAGAGGCGCCATGGGCAAGGCCTCCATCCGGTATAATGCCTATGCGGGAGCTGAGAATATTGCCCATATACTAAAGCCCCGGACTGGTCCTTCTTACGTACAGAAGTATGCGGATTATCTCAGCCAGATCAACCAGACCCAGACCAGCCCCGTGCCCAATGCCTCCGAGCTGCCGAATTATAATGCCGGTAAAACAACCGACTGGGTCAAAGAGGCTACGCACCAGGGATTACTGACCGATCATAACCTCAGCATTTCCGGCGGAACGAAGGATGCCCGTTATTATATATCCGGCGAATACCTGAAAGAGCGGGGCGCCATCAAAGGGTATCAATACAGGCGGGCCAATCTGCGGTCGAACCTGGATGTAACCATCACGGAGTTCCTCAGCGCCGGTACGTCCCTGTTCTTTACAAATAACAACTATGACGGGGGGCGGGCCAACCTGCTGCTGGCTACCGCCATGAGTCCGTATGCGCAGGAGTATGACGCGAATGGCAAATACAATATTTATCCAATGTACCCGGAACTCCTGTATACCAATCCCCTGCTGGGTCTGTATACGGACCAGGTCAACCGCAGCAGCAACCTGAATGGGAATGCCTATGCCGATCTCAGGATCGGAGGCGTGCTGACCGGGCTGAAGTATCGCATAAACGCCGCGTATTCCTATGTGCCAACCCGTACGGCCAGCTATACCGGCAGGAATGCCAACAACACCATTGGTGCGGCCAGCCTGCTGAATTCGGAGACGAAGACCTGGCTGATAGAGAATATCCTCACCTATACTAAGGATTGGGGCAGACAGCATTTCGATTTTACCGGTCTGTACAGTGCACAGCAGAATGACTTCTTCGCATCTGCCGTCAATGCCAACACCTTTATCAACGATCAACTGTCCTTTGACCTGATCGGGGCCGGTGCTAATATCAGCGCCGGTTCGATCACGGTGAATAACAATAACAATCCGGTCACCTATAGCGGATCGGTCAGGACCCGGGGCAACCTGCTGTCCCAGATGGCAAGGATCAATTATGCTTATGACAGCCGCTATCTTTTCACGGCTACAGTGCGCCGGGACGGCTATTCTGCATTCGGTGGCAATACCAGTAAATATGGGTCTTTCCCTTCTGTGGCCCTGGGGTGGAATATCGGCAACGAAGCATTCATGAAGCCGGCCGGCCCTGTCGATGCGCTGAAATTGAGGGTCTCCTATGGCAAGTCCGGCAACCAGGCCATCGATCCGAACGGAACCGCCACCACGGATTCTATCGTCCGCAGCCCCCTCAACGGCATCAGTACGATCGGGGTGATCGCGAGAACGCTGGGCAATTTGAACCTCCACTGGGAGAGTACGGTGGGGCTGAATCTGGGTGTGGACTTTGCGTTGTTCAAGAACAGGATCAGCGGCTCCATCGAAGCCTACAGGACCCATACCTACGATATCGTGCTGAAGCGCAGCCTGCCGATCATCACCGGCTATGCCAATATCTATGATAACCTGGGCAAGACGCAGAATACGGGAATCGAACTGACGCTAAACACGAAGAATGTGGATGGGCCCGTTTTCAGGTGGGAAAGCAGCATCGTCTTTTCGGCCAACAGGAACAAGTTGGTGGATCTCTATGGCGACAAGAAAAGTGATGTAGGCAACAAGTGGTTTATCGGACAGCCCATCAGCGTCATCTACGACTATAAGATGGCAGGTATCTGGCAAACGGGTGAGGATCCGTCAAAATGGGATCCGGGAGCCAAA
>Ga0247778_1001402_pt1 | contig 10382 bp, 8 predicted proteins | sample UWRJL049202B5_FD_179939 | JGI IMG/M metagenome (GOLD analysis project Ga0247778, IMG submission 179939) | Plant litter microbial communities from Arlington Agricultural Research Station in Wisconsin, United States - UWRJ-L049-202B-5 | ecosystem: Environmental > Terrestrial > Plant litter >... | reverse complement strand
CATTGTTTTAATGGATGAACCGGAAGTACATATGCATCCGGGCATGATAAAAGAATTTATTAAATACATCATGCTTCTGTCCGCAGACACGCAGTTTATAATTACAACTCATAGTGTAGTGTTAATGCAGGAGGCGGGATTAGATAAACTATTTACCCTTAAAAACGAAGTTGAACAAAAAGGCATTATAATTAGCAAAGTTGAAGATAAAATCCAATTATTAGACGCAGTAAATAATCTGGGTTATTCCGTTGACACACTGACATACACACTTAGGCCTTCCGTATTCGTATTTACAGAGGGCCCAAGCGATAAAGATTTAATATTGGGCTTTGCCAGAAAAGCAGAACTTAGCCATCAGTTAAATGCTTTCACTGTAGGTTTTATAGCTATGGGGGGCAAAGGGAATAGGGTCAAGTTGGCGAATCTGATTGAAAAGCTCAACGACGAGTTTATTGACTCTCCGCTAATTATGATCTTAGATCGTGATGAAACAGTGGCTGATAAGGTAGACGATCTTAGGGTACGGTTCTTTAAGAAAAATCCCAAACGCCTACACTACCTCAACAAAAGGAAAATAGAAAACTACTTGATTAATGAAGATGCGATCCAAAAAATAGCAGCCGAAAAAATAAGAACTGAGGAATTACTTAAAAAATGGAAGTCCGAAGATCTTGCAGCAAAAATTTTGGGATTAGCAGAACTGCAAAAAGAAAAGATTCTCAATAATTATTTAAGCGAAATATTCATTACCGACTCCATAGTAAGTACTAAAGAATTACAAACCATCCTAAAATCCATTAGTAGCAAACCTCTCACTCAGGCCGTTCCTGAATTTACTGGTGAAGTATTTAAATTGGTTGGTATCCGTACAGCAGGACTAGGCCAAAAATCAAATTCTGCGATCGCCGAATTTGAAATCAAATGGAATAAAGACGATAATAAAATTGAGATGTGCGATGGCAGAGATCTATTAAAATCAATAAGAAAGTGGTTAGAGGAAGATTATAAAATTGCTTTTACCGACGCTGAGATAATAGATGCTATGCCAACAATTCCTAAAGAGATCGATGCTCTTTTATCCCAGTTGCGAAAACCTGAGGAATTGAAAAATAGCATATAGTGATATATAAAAAATTGCTGTTCCTCTTGTTAATGGGAACATGCATCCAACAGGCCTTCGCCCAGCACACCATCCTGATCAGGAATATCAACCTCGTAGACGTAGAAAAGGGCATCATCCGCCCTCATGCCGCTGTCCTGATCCGGGATTCGGTCATCTTATCGATCTCCTACACAGACACATCCCCCCAGCCCCCCGGCCGATACCATTATCGATGGCGCCAGCCGCTATCTCATTCCCGGATTATGGGACATGCATACACATATCTGGAATGACGAACTCTTCTTCCCTGCCCTCATCGCCAATGGCGTGACCGGGATCCGGGGGATGTTCGAGGATATCCAGGTCGCCGGAGGTTGGAAAAAGAAAATGGCCCTGGGTAAGATCGACGGGCAGTGGACTCCCTGAAAGACATCCTTCATACCGACTTCATCAAGGTCTATTCCCGTCTGCCGCGTGACTCCTATTTTGCCATCGCCGGGGAAGCCAAAAAGACCGGCATCCCTTTCGCGGGTCATGTCCCCTATGTTATCAGCGTGACCGAGGCGGCCAGAGCCGGGCAAAAGAGCCAGGAACATCTCTATGGATTTCTGGAGGCCGCCTCCGACAGTACGGACTATCTGATGCGGGTACAGGAGGGTACGATAAAGGACAGCCTGATGCAAAATGACAAGGCCTATCGGAGAAATTTTCTTTTCCGCACCTTCAATGCGGCGAGGCTTCGATCTGTTTTGCTGGAGATAAAACAATATGACAGCTGGATCTGCCCCACCCTGACCGTCAATCATGCGATCGCCAACCTGGACGACACCAGCCTCCTGCATGATCCACGGGCTCAATACATCGGCCGCTTCATCCGCGGCTCCTGGGATGCCCGTAAGGACTTTCGGTTCAAGAGTCTTACGCCGGAGATCTATATTGCCCTGAAAAAAGAATTTGAATTTTCGCTGCAGATCGTAAAAGCCATGCAGGATGCCGGCAACACGCAAAAGATCAGCATGGTGATCCTCCGGGGAAAAGTATTTGACAGGGCCGGCCTGGACGCCTTGCTGGCAAGGGCGAAAAAAGTAGCGGGCCCGCTCTAGTCTAGGGTGTAAAAACCCCATCCGCCACGCCTTTGTTGATAATATAGGATTGATAGGTCAATTCTACCTTACCTTTTACATTGGAAGGTCCCGATGGTTTTTTCGCCGAACCATCGTCATAGTCGAAGGTGATGCCCTTCGGCAGCTTGTAATCCTTGATATTAAAAGTGAAGAGGACCTTATCCGGTAATGCATAGCCGATATATTTCCCATAACTCAGCTCCACTTCATAGGTACCATTCTCCCGCGTCGTGGTGCGGGCCTTCAGGACCAGCAGCCGGGCCTCGTCGATATACATCGTGGAGAGGACCAGGTCTGCATTTTCATCCACGGGTAATAATTTGATCACGCGCACCCGGTGGCCGCCGACCGTATCGGCGCCCGCGTCCAGGGTAGTATAGGCTCCCTTCAGTAAATTATTGAGACTGATGGTCACCGCTCCTTTGGGGACCAGCGAAATACCTTTCTCATTTTTGATCTTGAGCTTGTCGGGCTTTTTGAAATAGACCGTGACGGGGGCCTCGGGCACTTTTAAAAAAGAGACATTGGTCTTCATCAACCCCGTGGCCTGGTAATCGTTCACCTGGTCCAGACGGGCCCGTACCTTCTCCAGGAGGCTGTTGGCATCCTGCGCATACAAAGTCAATGGCATTGCCGCCGACAACATGAAGATGCAGATCAATAATTTCTTTTGCATGGTGTATTTTTTTCTGATCCGACTGACCCTCCGTCCCGATTTGCATAAAACTTTCCCATTACTGGAATACAAGGGACTGCCATTCGAACATTAATATGTCATTATCAACCATTTATCTTTTGGCCCGCAGATTGAATTATACTATTCGGTTTTTCATAGGATATTGGATTTAAAGACGGGAGTGTATTTCCATACTGCTCCTTTTTTTTATTTAGACCCTTCCCCGACGATTTTATTACCGGGTATTCAACTCAAAATATCTTTCTTTTTAAAAACCCAAATCGCTGCCGTCACAAAGCCCGCAATATAGACCAGCAGGATCCCCAGGCTGCGCAGGATAGCCGGCAGGTTCTCTACGGAACCCGGGATGGCGGCCCCTTCTCCATTGGACCGGGAATAAAAGAAACCTTTCCAGGCCAGCATATGGGAGGTAAAGAGCCAGGGCTTCACCGTATTATCATATAATGGTATTCGCATCTCCGAGAGGATCGTCAGCACGATCACGATGCTGATGGTCGAGACGATCGGTCCGATGGAATTCTCGGCAAAGACCGACAGGAGAAAGGCCAGGGCCGCCACCACCGTCAGCGCCACCGTGGCATATCCGAAGGCCGCCACATAGCGCCACAATACATCCGACTGCCGGATCTGCTCCATCACACTGTTCCGTGCGATCAGCATATCATTGGTGCCGAAGATCAGCATGCTCAGGAAGAGGGCCAGCAGGGCCATCCATACCAGCAGCAGCACCGTGTAAATAACGGAGGCCCCGAATTTGGCCAGCATGAGCTGGGTCCGGCTGACGGGCCGGATGACCAGCAGCCGAAGGGTCCCCATATTGGCTTCCCCGGCCACCATATCCCCTGCCACCAGGGCAATCAGGAGGGGCACCTGGATCAGGAGCGTATTGAGAATGACAAAGGCCACCAGGTAGCCATTCATGACCATGTTATAGGGTATATAAAAAGAGTCCGAGAGGCTGCTCATCATCAACTCCAGGTAGGACTTGCCATCGAATTTTAATCCCAGCTGGATGATGAGGATCATGGCGGCAATCGCCGCGAACGGGATATAAGTGCGGGAGCGCCTGAAGATTTTTTGCAACTCAATTTGTAAAAGCTTCCACATGCTGATTCGCGGTTGTCAGTGATAGAAAATAGTCTTCCAATGAATGCCGGGGCCGGATAGCCAGCACCTGTACGCCTAAGGCTGCCAGATCCCTTGTAAGATCTGGTATCCGGCTTCTATCCATGGTAAAGAGGAATTTGTCCCCCTTTCGTTCCGTCCCGATGGATTGCCATCCGGCATCCCGCAGCAGGGCTTCCGTGCGGTCGGGATCGACGCTGTCCAGTTCGACTACCGTCTGCGCCGGATCGAATAATTCAGCCTTGCTGCCTTCGACCACCTTCTTCCCTTTATCGATGATCAGCATCCTGCCTGCGATCAATTCCATCTCACTCAGCAAATGGGAGGAGACCAGCAGGGTTTTCTTCAGGTGGCCGCTGAGGTGCAGGATCAGGTTGCGTATATCCGCGATACCCTGAGGGTCCAGTCCGTTGGTGGGTTCGTCTAATATGACCAGGTCCGGATCATGTACCAGGGCCACCGCAATCCCCAGACGTTGTTTCATCCCCTGGGAGAAGGTCTTTACCTTGCTTTGCGCTCTTTCCGCCAGGCCTACCTGTTCCAGCTGCTGCATCAGCAGGCGGGTCGTGGGCCGGATCCCGCTCATTTTGGCGAAGAGGGAGAGGTTCTCGTAGGCGCTGAGGTAGAGATAGAGGTCGGGTCGCTCGACAACGGCCCCTACCCGCCGGAGGATCTCCCGGCGATGCGTCCGCAGGTTCATACCGAATATCTCGATCTCGCCGGCCGTGGGCGTGATCAGGGTCAGCAGCATCCGGATCGTCGTCGATTTTCCGGCACCGTTCTGACCCAGGAAACCATAAATATCCGCCTCGTCCACGGAAAAGGAGAGGGCATCGACGGCGCGGAGCCCTTTGAATTGCTTGGTAAGACCGGTAACCCGGATGACTGAAGACATATTATTGAATATCAATGTAATTTACAACGCAAATGGCTTAAAAGTTGGCTCGGGACGGCCGGATAGGGATTTTTTTTAGCCCCCCGCTTGCAAAAACAGAATGTAGTATCTATCTTTGATCCATCCATTACGGATTTATCCCCTTACAACCAATTCCCCCGAAGAGCTATCGTACCAAATTCCCTCGAAAAACGAAGAGCCGGTCAAATTTTATTGCAGTTATATAGTTCCTTCCTTTGAATAGCCCCGTGTTAATCCACCTCTATTTAAATTATTCACCTCTCTGAAAATTACAAAGATGAAAAGGAACTTATTGTCCATTTTGCTCACAACCGTACTGGGCTTCTTTGGTTTACCCCTCCTCGCAGAAACAGCAGACAATTTCAATTCACGCGGCGGCATTAAATTGACGGAAGTAAAAGGATACCTGCAGGGTAATTGCTGGTTCTTTTCCGATTTCGACGTCAACCGCAGTGGTTGGGCGCCCAATATGGAAGGTGATGGCGCCATGGTATCCGGTACAGGCGCCAGCGCAACCGAAAAGACAGGCATTTATACTCCCTTATTGGATATCCCCGCCAAGCTTACACTGGCTTTCAAATACAAGTTCAACCTCCCCGTCAATGACAGGAGATGGATCAAGATCTATACTGCCGACGCCGCCGGCAAAACTATTCTGTTATTGGACAGCCTGGAGCTGACAGGTTCTGACAATGCGCAGATCTATAACTACAATAAAACATTATTGGCCGCTGCAGGACAGTATAAATTATATATCAACTACCAGGGTATTGGCGGGAACGAACGAATCGCCATTGACCAGCTGACCATCGGCGCCACCGCTCATTATCAATCAGCCTGTAATGTGGCTCCCGTAGCCCTTCGTGATAAATTTACCGGCACCGCCTCCCATACCGCCGCCGGGAATGTACTCACCAATGATGCAGACCCTAATCATGAGACCCTGACAGCCTACCTGATGACGGAATCCCCCGATGGCACTATCGAATTGCAAAAGGACGGCGGCTTCGCCTTCACACCCAAAGAAGGCTTCACCGGTAACTCCACGAGTTTCACCTATAAGGTCTGCGACAATGGTAGCCCTTCCCTCTGTTCGATTAATACGACAGCAACCATCCGTTTTCCTTCCCGCAGCACCCTGACGAGTTTCCAGGCCTTGTATCGCAAGAACGCCGTGGATATCAACTGGAATACCGCAGCCGACAACCACAGCAACCGGTTCCAGGTGGAACGGAGCCTGGATGGCAACAATTTCGAGAAGATCGGAGAAGTAGAAGTCTATATTCCCAGCGCAAAAGAAGATTACACGTTTACCGACAATGTACACGACGCACTAGCAAAGAAGAATGACCTCTATTACCGGCTCCGCCAGGTTGATGCTGCAAACCGGGTCACTTATTCAAAGGTTTTGATCGTACGTACTTACGGCACGAAATCGGTCGCAGCCGTCAGCGTAACGCCTGACCCCGGAGTAAATGATATCCAGGTAAATGTACAGCTGAAGGAAAAGTCCTTCGTCATGATGCGGATCTCCGACAACAATGGCGGTGAGCTGATCAGGAAAACAGCGATGGGCCAGAATGGTACCAACCTGTTCAATATTGAGGGGACTGACCAGTTACAACCAGGGATGTATCAGTTGGAAGTGATCATCAACAGTAACGAGCGGTTGACGATGAAACTGGCAAAGAGCTAATAACTCACCACTCACAACTGACCACTCACTTTTTTATATCCAAATAGCTTTGCAGATCTTTTACATATTCCTCAAAGGCCAGCACTCCTTGTGGCGTGATCTTACATATCGTCTGGGGATAATTGTCCTTAAACTGTTTGGCCACATCGATATAACCAGCCTCCTTCAGCTTGTTGATCTGGACGCTGAGATTACCCGCTGTTGCATTCGTCTTTTCCCGCAGGTAGGTGAATTCCGCCTCCCTGACGCTGATGAGGATGGATACAACGGCCAGCCTCAGTTGAGAATGCAATATAGGGTTGAGGTCTTTAAACATGTTGGGGTTTTGCGTTCAGATAGGCCTTCCTCAGGATCAGGCCGGGTATGAACCAGGCCAGTTGGGCTCCGGCCGTAATGTACAACATCTGGTAGGGCGCAGGTGCATATGCGCAGAGAATAGCAAAGACCCAGCAGGCAATGCCACCGATGATCATGGGCTTATACCGCCGCCCATACCCTGTGGCGAATGTTGGAATGCCATAGACCACCAGGAAAATGGAATTCGAATGCGACAGGTTATAAACCCCTTCGAAATATGAAAGGAGGAACATGGAACAGCCAAAGCTTATCCAGATGCCCCCCATCAGATCATCCTCATATCGCTTATGCCTTCTTTTCTTTCGCTCCCGGGCCGAAATAATGATCTGGGGTATAACGGCGATGATCGATAACAGCCAGACCCAATTCAGCCACTCCCAACCGATGTAGTAGTTGGCAAAGCTCACGAGTCCGCAGAAACTGATGATGCTGCCCCATAACAGGGCGCTGATACCCGTATCGATATAGTCGGACTTGGCCTTGCCGATCATCCGGGCGATCAGGTCCAGGCTCTCCTGGCTTGTCAATTCTTTTTCTTTTTCCACGGTTGATTTTTTATTTCCTTATTGGCATTGGGCCAGCATATCTTCCGCCTGCTTCCTTCCCCAGGTAGGAGCCAGGGGTTGCGGCTGGGCGGATTTATACAATGATATCGATTTTTCGAACAAGGGCTTGGCCTTATCCTTGCCGCCGCCGAATTGGGGAGGAGTTCCAAAGAGTCCCATTGCCTGCAGATAATAGAGGCGGGGATTGTTGGGATCCGCCTGAAGACCCTTCTGCAGGGCTTCGCCGCTTTGTTTCCCATAGGTAGCCCAACGTGCCTGCGGATCAACCAGCATCTGCTGGGTAGCCACCATATTCTCGACAGCATACAATTCCGAGTTCTTTTCCAGGGCCTCCGCCTTGGTCAGAAATGCATTGATCTTTGCGGCATTGGCATCTTTGTCTTTTACCTCGGGACGCCAGCCGACCCAGGTCTGCGCCAGTGCCGCATAATAATAAGGCAGCCATTTTGTCTTTTCCGCATCGCCGATCCTTTCAAAGGTCCCGGCCAGGCTTTGCAATTCATCGATGCTTTTCGCAGAGTCCAGCAATTGGATATTCTTCTGCATGATCTGCGTGTATTTATCTGATTGGGCACTAACGCCCAGGCCTATCAGGAGGGCGAGAACAAGAAATGATTGTTTCATGGTTTTGTTATTTTTAAAGTTAAAGATTATTGTTGATAGCATCCTGAGAACGATCGACTCCCCAGCTGAGGAAACAACCGATAAAGTAGAACCGGTTAGCCGGCGGCGTGATGGCCTGTTTGTACTGCCCGCTATAGGAGAAATTATAGCCATAAACCGCGTTATATCCCAGTATATTGCTGACGCTGGCGAAAAGGACGATAAAGGTCTTCGCCTTGGGATCACCTATACTGGGTACGTATTCTGCACTGAAATTCAGGCTATTATAATCCTTTGTCTTTCCCTGTGCAGCCAGGTTATACTTGGCGTTGTTCAGGAGGAAGTTATAATAAGGTCTGCCGGTCGCATAACTATAGGTGAAGTTGAAGCCGGACTTGATCTTCGTAAAGAACTTCTTCATCACCAGGCTGGCCGTATGGGTAGCTGCGAAATTGGGCCGCATCTGCTGCGTAAAGTTGAGATAATTACGCTTGGTATCCAGGTAGGAATAGCTGATCCAGTAATCGAAATCCTTTATCGTCTTCTTATCCCTGAAAAATAATTCGATGCCTTGGGCATAACCGCTGCCGCTGTTGTCATAAGTAGAAAAATTATATACAATAGGGACCGTCTTGATCAGGTCCTCGTATTTTTTATAATAGGCCTCAATCCGGAAGATCCTGTCCTTTGACATCTTCTGGTAGTTTAGAATATAATGGGTAGCCTTTGTAAATCCGACATTTTTGGTATTGAACAACTGGTTGTTTTCCGGCTTTTGATAGAAGATCCCATAGGCCAGAGATACCTGCGCATCCCGGCCCGTCTTATAGGCCAGGGAGACCCGGGGCGCCAAATCTGATTTTTTGATAATGGAAGAATGTTCATATCGCAGGCCCAGCTTAGCAGCCAGTTCATTTGTCAAAAAAATATCGGACTCGGCAAAGATGGCATTATAATGATCCCTGAAAGTATACAGCGTGTCGAAATTGTACTGGGCAGTTCTGTACTTCTGGTAATTGTAGGCGTATTGGTATTCGCTGCCGAACCGGATACTGCTGATCCCGCCAAGTCTTTTATCGAAAACCGCCTTGATCTGAGAAAGGTCCTGGCGCTGATCGACGCTGAAGGTCTTATAGTTCATCCAGAAGACGCTGTCGGGAAAGGATTTTGGCTGGTTGAGGGCATTCTGGATCTGCTGTCCTAAGTTATCGAGGTTGGTGCTGTAACTGGTCCCCAGGTCCATTTTCCAGCCATTGTTGAGGTATTCCCGCCAGCTGAGGTTATTATACCAGTTGTGATTCGTCAGGGAGAAGGCGTCCTTCATATTCAGACTATCCCAGTCCTGTCTGCGCAGCCCCAGATCGCTGTAGGCGAAAGTGGTGTAATACTTGATCATCCCGCCATTTTTGGTCCTGATCCTGAAATTGGCATCTCCGTTATGGAACTGCGGCATGGTAAAATAGTCGGGGGTTTGTTTGACCGCCTTGAAGTAAAGTCCTACGTTGACATAATTATAGGTGCCTCCCCAGGAGCTTTTCTTATTTTTTGCCAGTTGTTGTGTGCCTACCCCGCCTAGAATGGGGGAAATGCTGGCATCTATCTCGGATTTCTCCGGCAGGTCGATGGACTCCAGCAGGACGACGGAGGAGAGGGCCTGGCCGTAGAGGGCGGAATAGCCCCCGGTGCTGAAGACCGTTCCTTTGAAAAGAAAGGGGGAGAACCGGCCCCTGCTGGCGATATCGGGCACACTGCTCATATAAGGATTGTTGACCAGGGTCCCGTCAATGTATTGTTTGGCCTCGTAGCCTGCACCTCCCCGGACAAACAATCCCTCAGATTCTCCTACCTGCTGTGCACCGGGCAGGGTTTTAAGGGCGGCGGTAATATCCGCGTTGGAGCCGGCGGTGGTGGCCACATCCAGGGAACTGAGGACGGCGCCTCTTTTGGCATCTCCTGCCGTAAAGGATCCGGCCGTGATCGTTACGGCCTTTAACTCGTTGAGTTGTTCTTTTATAATGGCATGCAGCACGACGGGGTCTCCGCCGAGTTGAATAGTCTGTTCGAAGGGGAAATACCCGATATTGGTGACATTGATGACAAAGGATCCTTTCTCGGAGGACCGGAAATGGAAATTCCCGGTGGAATCGGAGGTAGCGCCGTCATAAGAGTCCTTGATCGCGATGCTGGCTCCCC
>Ga0247778_1001401_pt1 | contig 10386 bp, 7 predicted proteins | sample UWRJL049202B5_FD_179939 | JGI IMG/M metagenome (GOLD analysis project Ga0247778, IMG submission 179939) | Plant litter microbial communities from Arlington Agricultural Research Station in Wisconsin, United States - UWRJ-L049-202B-5 | ecosystem: Environmental > Terrestrial > Plant litter >... | reverse complement strand
AAGAGTAATGCAGGATGGAGATTACCTCCGCCGCAAACTAAAATGCCTTCCTGACTATCGTCAGGAAGGCATTTGTGGAGGTGAGGAGATTACCTTCGCCACCCTCCGGGCGTCTCGGTGATCTCTGATTGGGCTCCGTACCCAAAGCCCCCATCCCGCTACGCGGGATTGGGCATTTCAGTTTATCTCGGATCATTACGTCTTTTCAATGGTCTCGATGATCCTGCTATCGCAGGATTGTCTGCTAATGTTCATCACGCTGCCAAACTAAAATGCCCTCCTGACTGTCGTCAGGAAGGCATTTGTGGAGGTGAGGAGATTACCTCCGCCGCCTTTCAACGGCGCCTCCAGTGATCTCTTAAGAGGGAGGCCCAGGTCAACGCGTGCCCAGCGCTTCGCGCCTCGCATTTGTATTCCCGTCCGTTCCCGCAAACAAGTTTGCTTCACTACCGGAAATAAAAATGCCCCGCTCCCAAAGGGAGCGAGGCACAAATTGATCTGTGGAGGTGAGGAGATTCGAACTCCTGTCCAAACATATTCGCCAAAGGCTTTCTACATGCTTATTCCGGCATTAATTGTCGGGCAATAACAGGAACCGGACACACCGATCATTGCCTTAGCTGAATGGTCTTGAGCAACAGTCACAGCCTTCTGTTGCAGCATCCCGTATTTTTTTTGAGTCGGCGGCGCAGCTTGGTAACAGGCGAACCTGCCGTGCGGCCCTAATGACTATCTAATCACTGATTAGGCAGCCATGGCATACTGAGTATTGCCATTTGAAGTTTGAGTCTTCGAGATTAAAGTGCCGATTACCCAAAGCACTGCATGCTTACACCTTCAAAGATCTATGCTGTCAAAACCAGGCACCCCCAGTAATTTGAACTGGCAAACATACGAGAATTTTATCAATTACCCAACCGCGCCACTCCCCACCATGGTTGAACTTTTTTCAACCCCTTCATTTTCAATAACTTGAAAAAAGTTCAAAGTAGGTCTCCAAAACGCATATATCCCCGCTCCCCAATTCCAGCCGCCCCATCGCAACATCTTATTTAAACATTCTGAATATATCCAGTCCCAACGCATACGCCATCAACGCAAACAACAAGATCATCCCCACCATCTGTGCATACTCAATGAACTTATCACTGGGCTTCCGGCCCGTGATCATCTCCACCAGCGTAAACAGGGCATGTCCCCCATCCAGCGCCGGGATCGGCAGCACATTCATAAATGCCAGCAAAATGCTGAAGATAGCCGTCAGTGTCCAGAAACTCTGCCAGTCCCAGATCGGTGGGAATACATTCGTAATGCTGATCACACTCCCCAGTGAATCCTGCGTCTTCACCTCTTTTGAAGTGAACAGCAATTTCAGATTCCGGATATAATTCGTCAGCGTCTGCACACTCTTGTGGATACCCGCCGGGATCGCCTGCGCAAAAGTATAGTCGATCTGCTTGTAACCCAATATATCCTCCGGACTCTTAAAGAGAACACCATCCTTTCCATCTTTATATGCTATTGTCGCCCGTATCGTATCTCTTCCATTGCGCAGTACCATGATCTCCTCATTCTTGTTTTCCAGGCCTGACACAAAGGAGGTATCCCGCATCAGCTGCAACAGGTCGGAAGAATAATGTACATGCCTGTTATTGATCGCCATCAAGGTATCCCCCTTCTGCAGGCTGCCCTGGATGAACCTGGCCGAGGGAAGGATCGAATCCACTACATAGGGATAACGCAGATACGTAAATCCACCCAGCCTGTTCTTATTCAGCTGGTTGATAAATCCCACCGGAATAGCCAACTCCATCTTCTGCCCGTCACGGGTGATGGTAATACTCTTGGCCTCATTCATGATGATCTCCGAACCCGTAGAACCGATTCGCTCCAAAGGCTTCCCCGCCACGGCAATGATCTTGTCCCCATCCTGCATACCTATCTTCCGGGCAAGACTATCCGCATAGACACCGTATTTTAAATTGGCAGCAGGGATATACCGATCCCCCCATACCCACATGATCATAATAAAAATAGTAAAGGCCAGCAGCACGTTCACCGTCACGCCGCCCAGCATGATGATCAAACGCTGCCAGGCCGGCTTGCTGCGGAATTCCCAGGGCTGTGGCGGCTGATTCAGTTGATCCTTGTCCATACTCTCATCGATCATACCCGAGATCTTCACATACCCCCCGAACGGGATCCAGCCCAGACCATATTCGGTCTCACCGATCTTCTTCTTGAATAAAGAGAACCAGGGATTGAAAAACAAATAGAACTTCTCCACACGACATTTGAACCAACGGGCAGGGAAGAAATGGCCCGCCTCATGCAGCACGACCAAAATCGAAAAAGACAAAATAAATTGCAGTATCTTGATTCCAACTGCAGACCAATCAATTGCTAATAGTATCATATCCTGAAATTCTCCATCGGCGGAGTTTTAAATGGTTTAAAATTGACCCAATTTTCCAAATATCTGCTAAATTTCCCTTTTCAGGCCCCCGCCAATAAAATTCATGAAAAATTATCCCTAATTAACAAGACTTTTAGAGCTTTATCAAAGAAGCCGCAAAGTTACGGGCCTCCCCATCACTTTCAAAATACTCTTCTAAAGTGGGATGGGCAATGAACGGGACATGTTGCATCGTGCGCTCTACCAGATCAGTCATATCTAAAAAACCTATACGATTCCGCAGAAAAGCAAATACCGCGATCTCATTGGCCGCGTTCAGCACGCAGGGCAGATTCCCCCCTTTAAAGAGAGCATCCGTCGCCAACACCAGGTTCCTGAATGTCTTCGTATCCGGTTCTTCAAAGGTCAGGGTACCAGGCTTCCGGAAATCATAACGGGGAAAATTACTCGCCAGCCGCCTGGGAAAGGCCAGGGCATACTGGATGGGCAGCTTCATATCAGGCAGGCCCATCTGCGCCTTGATACTCCCGTCCTCGAACTGGACCATACTATGGATAATACTCTGGGGATGGATCACCACTTGCACCTGGTCGGGCTGTAAATTGAACAGCCATTTCGCCTCGATCATCTCTAAACCCTTGTTCATCAGCGTAGCAGAATCTATCGTGATCTTGGCGCCCATATTCCAGTTCGGATGCTGCAGGGCATGATCCCTCTTCACATTCACAAGGAAATTGGGCTTTTTACCCAAAAAAGGACCACCGGAGGCCGTCAGCACGATCTTATCGATGCGGTTCCTCGTCTCTCCCACCAGACACTGGAAAATGGCCGAATGCTCGGAATCCACAGGAATAATGGGCGCCCTGTTGTCCAGAGCCTTCTGCATCACGATATCCCCGGCAACTACCAGGGTCTCTTTATTCGCCAGGGCTACCGCCTTCCCATTCTCTATCGCCTTCAATGTAGGACGCAGACCGGCAAAACCCACGATCGCAGCCAGCATAATATCATAATTGTCCAGGGCAGCCACCTCTTCCAGGGCCTTTTCACCCCCGAAAACCTTGATGGGGTGCGAGGCCAATGCCTCCTTTACCCGGAGATATTTCTTCTCATCGGCGATGACCACCATGTCAGGATTGAATTGCAACGCCTGTTTGATCAGCAGCTCGTCATTACTCTGCGCCGTCAGGATCTCTACACTAAAAATGGAAAGATGCGCCTCGATAACTTCCAGAGCCTGGCGGCCGATGGAACCGGTAGAACCGAATATCGCAATACGTTTTTTCAATACACCGTTTGACATATGCTAGTTTGAAGTCTCGGACCTGCCGCAGGACCCGACAACCGTGTTATGCTAAATACTTCTCCAGCTCAGAGGCCAGCTTGCGGTCGTTACTCAACCGGGGCACCTTATTCTGCCCGCCTAATTTACCCACCGACTTCATATAATCGATGAACCCGTTCTTCTTCACCGCCCTGATCTGAAGGGGACGCAGTATATTTCCCGTGATCAGATCGTCATAATAGATGTTTTTATTGCGCAGATTGGTATCTACTTTTATGGCGAAGTCCTGCAGATCCGCAGGACCATCCTCAAATTCCACAAACCATTCATGGTAAGACTTTCCCCTCCCCTGCTCGATCATGGGCGCTACCGTGAATTCCGTGATCCGCAACCCCGCCTCTCCGGCCGCCTTCATCAGACTATATTCCACTTCTTCCCCGATCACATGCTCGCCAAAGGCAGAAATAAAATGCTTGATCCTTCCCGTTACCACAATCCGGTAAGGGTTTACAGAGACGAACCGTACCGTATCCCCGATACTATATCCCCATAGACCGGCATTCGTACTGACCACCAGGGCATAATTCTCGCCAACCTTCACATCCTTCAGACTCAGCCGGGTGGCATTCTCCTTGCCCATCTCACCGGCCGGAACGAATTCAAAGAAAATACCACTGTTCGTATTCAGCAAAAGGCCCTCATGGTCCCGGGTATCCTGAAATGCAAAAAATCCCTCGGAGGCCGGGAAAGTCTCGATCGTATCTATCTTCTTACCGATACTTTCGAAGAGCTTTGCCTTATAGGGCTCGAAATTCACACCCCCATGCACCAACACCGAGAAGTTAGGGAAAATATCCTTTATAGGCTTGCCCGTGACCTGGATCAGCCGGTCAAAATACATTTGCACCCAGGGCGGGATCCCGCTGATCAGGGTCATATCCTGATTTATCGTCTCATCCACGATCCGGTCCAGCTTCGTCTCCCAATCCTCGATACAGTTCGTCTCGTAGCTGGGAAGTTGATTCGTCCGCAGATAACGGGGTATATGGTGATTGACAATCCCGCTCAGACGACCCGTTGGAATGCCGCCGATCCTTTCTAACTCGGGAGATCCGGAGAGAAAGATCATTTTCCCATCCGAAAAGGACATGTTACCAGTGGAAGACATATAACACAACAGCGCATTACGGGCCGTATTCATATGGTTCGAAATGGAATCTTTCGAAATAGGAATATATTTTACCCCGCTGGTCGTTCCAGAAGTCTTTGCCAGGTAGATCGGCCGGCCCTGCCATAATATATTATGTCTCCCCTCCTTGATCTGGGCGATATAAGGGGAAAACTGCTCGTAATCCCTGATCGGCACGGCCTGTTTGAACTCCTCATAGGTCTTTACCTCCCCCAACCGGTGCTCTTCCCCAAAAACCGTCTTACTCCCTACCCGCATCAGGTCCTTGAAAATAGCCTCCTGGTCTGCCACCGCCGTCATCATCCCCTTCTGGATCGCCTTATATATATATGAAGCAAAAGGTCTGGCCAAAAAAGATTTTATCTTCACGTTCATGGCGACAAACCTACAGAAAAATGCCGAATCGAAAATAAAATGGCCATTGACCCAGTTCCAACCATTTATCATCCCCCAATACGCTCGTTAGGTTCATGCGCCCCATTGATAATCCATTGATCCTGCGCATAAACCTACAGAAAAATGCCGAATCAATAATAAATGCCCCCTTACGGTGCCTCTACCGCCCTTCACACCCCCTTCCGGCGCCTACACCCCCCTTCCCATCCCCATCCTCCCCTTGCCCAGCCTAAAAAAGGCTGAAAATCACTAATTTTACATCTCCCGTCGAATTTTTCGGCATTTCTCTCTTTTTTTCGGTGGAAACCCCTTACCTTTGCAGCCCTAATATTGAATTATTATGTTCGCAGTAGTAAAAATAGCCGGCCAGCAATTCAGGGTTCAGAAGGACCAGACATTGTACGTACCCCGCATCGCCGGCAGTGCCGGTGATAAGGTAGAGTTCGCGGAAGTTCTGTTGGTCGATACCGACGGAGCATTATCCCTGGGCAGTGACGTCAAGGCCAAGATCCAGGCAGAGATCGTTAGCCATGTACAAGGTGACAAAGTGATCGCCTTTAAAATGAAAAGAAGGAAAGGTTTCCGCAAGAAACATGGCCATCGTACTCACTACACAAAAATCAAGATCAGCGGCATCGCATAGTTGGGCGTAGCACACTGGCGACGACCCTGCTTAATAAAATTAAAAACTTCAAAAGTTTTATACCATGGCTCACAAAAAAGGTGAAGGTAGCGTAAAGAACGGTCGCGACTCACAATCAAAGAGACTCGGCGTTAAGATCTACGGTGGACAACCCGCGATCTCCGGTAACATCATCATCCGCCAACGCGGTACAGAATACCATCCCGGTAAGAATGTTGGAGTCGGAAGAGACTTCACATTGTTTGCACTCACCGATGGTCTCGTTGAATTTAAGAAAGGAAAAGGTGACAAAACCTTCGTTAGTGTCAATGCTGCAGAAGTAGGAGCTTAAAAAGAAAATTTGAATAAATCAAAAATATTTTTTGGTTGTTTCAAAGAAGTTTCTATTTTTACTGCTGTAAATTGATTTACTAACCAATTAAATTCAAAAATCATGGCAACAGCAAAAAAAGCAGCTAAGAAAAAAGCAGCACCGAAAAAGAAAGCCGCTCCCAAAAAGAAGGCCGCTAAGAAAGCTGCAAAAAAGAAATAGTTCTTATTTCTTAGATTCGCAGAAAATAATAAAGTCCCGAAGAGATTCGGGACTTTTCTTTTTGCCCTCCCCCCTCCAATCCCGCTGCCACCGCAGCTTTCAGCACACTCTCCCATCCGCACCCCAATATCTTCCTCCTCTCGTCTCCCCACTGCCTCATCTATTCTTCCTCTCATAACGCCAACCCCTGCCGGCTCATTTCTTGCCACATATCCTGTAACTTTACCCGTCAATTCCTCATGCTATGACTATCGATAACGACTACATCGCAGACCAATTTAGCCTCCTGGCCAAGATCATGGACATCCACGGCGAGAACATATTTAAGACAAGATCTTACTCAAATGCGGCTTTTACGATAGAAAAACTACCCGAACAGCTAACCGCCATCCCCCCCGAAAAAGTTACTTCCATCAAAGGAATCGGCGACGCCATCGGCAAAAAGATCCATGATATCATCACCACCGGCGAACTCCGCCTCCTCAACGAATACATCGCAAAAACCCCACCCGGCATCATCGAGATGCTCAAAATAAAAGGGCTCGGTCCCAAAAAGATCGCCACGGTCTGGAAAGAAATGGAGGTCGAATCCCTCGGCGAACTCCTCTATGCATGCCAGGAGAATCGCCTCCTGCTCTATAAAGGCTTCGGCGAAAAGACCCAGAAGAACGTAATGGAGGCCATAGAATTCTATTTCTCCAACCAGGGCTCACACCTCTTCTCGGAAGTAGAAGCCTACGCAAGGGGCATTCACCAGACCCTGCAACGACATTTCCGCAACGCACAATTCTCTTTCACCGGCGCCTTCCGCCGCCAACTCGAGATCATCGATCAGTTGGAATGGGTCACGACCGCAGATCCCAAAGTTCTCGCCGATCTCTTCGCTGCGGCTGGCTTCACCGCCCTGGATCCGGCAGATACCGTATCCGCATCCGCCCCATCCCTCAGTTCATTTAAAGGCCCCGAAGGAATTCCCTTGCACTTCACCCACACAAATCCCGATAATTTCTTCTCCACGCTCCTGGCAACCAGTTGCAGCGGCGAATTCCTCGACCTCTGGCAACAAACCACCAACTGGGCTCCATCATCCACCTCCTACCCCTCCGAAGAAGCCATCTTCACACAACATAACATCAACTTCATCCCTCCCTATCTCCGCGAACAACGCGCCGTCTTACAGCACGCTGCGACAGCCCCACTGCCAACATACATCCGCGCCGAAGATATCCGCGCCATCATCCACAGCCACAGCAAATGGTCCGACGGCTCCAATACCCTGGAAGAAATGGCCCGGGCCTGCATCGCAAAAGGATACGAATACCTGGTCATCAGCGACCACAGCAAGAGTGCCTTCTACGCAAATGGCCTCAACGAGGACCGGATAGCCCTGCAACACCGGGAGATCGACCAACTCAACAAGGAACTGGCGCCCTTCGTCATCTTCAAAAGTATCGAATGCGATATCCTCAACGACGGCGCCCTGGACTATTCGGATAATATCCTCTCCACCTTCGACTGCATCATCGCCTCCGTCCACGCCAACCTGAAAATGAGCGAGGACAAAGCCATGACCCGTCTCCTCCGCGCCATAGAGAATCCCTATACCACTATCCTGGGACACATGACAGGCCGCCTCCTGCTCAGCCGCCCCGGTTATCCCGTCGATCACAAAAAGATCATCGACGCCTGCGTCGCCAATAAAGTAGTGATAGAACTGAATGCCCACCCCCGCCGCCTGGATATGGACTGGCGCTGGATCGGCTATGCGCTGGAGAGAGGGGCCCTCATCTCGGTGGACCCCGACGCGCATTCCACGGAAGGATATAATGATGTAAAATATGGCGTACTCGCCGCACAGAAAGGAGGACTGATCCCCGACAGGAACCTCAGCAGCTTCACCCTCGAACAATTTAACGACTTCCTGAATGCGCGCCGCAACTCTTAACTCACCACTCAGCTGGTCGCACGAAGAATAGGTATCTCAACGTAAAACGTCGTCCCCTGCCCCTCTACCGTCTCAAACCAGATCGTCCCCTTCGCCTGCTCGACGATCGTCTTGCTCATCGCAAGCCCTAACCCAGTCCCCGAACTCTTCGTGGTGAAATTCGGCGTGAAGATCTTCGACCGCATCTCCTGCGGGATCCCCTCCCCGTTATCGGTAACCTTCACAATGATCGCATCATCCTTTACCTCCTCACTTACACTGATCACCCGTTTGGGCCCATGACAGGCCTCCAGCGCATTCTGCAGCAGATTCGTAAACAACCGGTTCAACTGCGTCTTATCCGCATAAACCATGATCTTCTGATGCACCGGCACCCATTTGAACAGCAGATTCTCCGTCGTCTCATACAGGGAAGTCAGGGAATACAACATCTCATGCAGATCAAAGACCTCCTTCTTGGGATTGCCGATATTGGCAAACTGCGAAAAATCACTGGCGATCTTCGACAGATGATCGATCTGCTCCACCAGCGTCTTGGCCACACTCGACGCCAATTCTTTCACATTCTGGGAATTATTATCGATCGCCTTCTGCAGATACTGGATACTCAGCTTCATCGGCGTCAGGGGATTCTTGATCTCATGGGCCACCTGCCGGGCCATCTCCCTCCAGGCACCCTCCCGCTCACTCTTCGCCAGCGCCGCCGCACTGTCCTCCAGCTTCCGCACCATCTTATTGTACTCCTTGACCAGCCCCCCGATTTCATCATTCCTTTTCCAGGTGACCTCCTCATTTGTTTTCCCCAGGTTCACCTCCTGCATTTTCTTCGAGATCAGCAGGAAAGAAGACGTAATCCTGTTCGTTAGGAACAGGGCAATCGTACCGGCAATGAGAAAAATGAATGCGTTCAGGTTGATGATCGTCACCAGGAACGTCGAGATCTCCTCTTTAAGCTCATCCTGGGTCGTAAAAGAAGGAATGTTAAGGTAGGCATAGGCACTGCCGTTGGCGTCCCGTAATGGGCGGTAAATGCTCACATACGACACCGCCCCGATCTGCTCGTAATTGGTATACTGGATCGTATTGAGTTGCCGCAGGTTATAATAGGCCAGCGGATGCATCTTCTTACTGAGGATCCCCTTGTTATAAACGAATAAATGGGACGAGACCTGCAAATTCCCGCTCAGGTCATAGATATTGATGTCGGTCCCGTGGACCTGCGCCACCTCCTCGATCATCTTCTGCAGCTCGCCCCGGGCCCCCGGGTAATACAATTTCCACTCTTCCCCGTATATGATCTGCCCCGACAGCTTATTCTGCACCTCGCTCACCATCACCTGCATCGCCTTGCTCAGCCGGTCCTGGTTATTCCGCTTGTACCGGTTGATAAAGAATACGATCGTAGCCACCCCGATCACCACAAAGGAAAAAAGACTGATAAAAATGATGGTCGTATGGATCTGCGACCGGATATTCATCTGCCAGTAAGTCTTCAGTTGGCTCCAGTGCAACCGCGACCAGATCAACAGGGCCGTTACCCGGAAAAGAGCCACCAGGAACAGAAAAGCCGAGAACAGGTAAGCGAACAGCGTAATGTCCTCTATCGCGGAATTATCCCTTTTCACCACCACTACATAATTGTCGTCCGAGATCCGGTGCCAGAGCTCATCGAAAGAACCTTTCCGCACATGGACAAAATCCGTTTTGGGGATCTGCTCGTCCGTCAAATGCGTCGAGAACGGGTAATCATTGTTATCGCTGATCAGCTCCCGCTTGCTATAAATGGCATAATAGACCGGCAGATCTTCCCTTTTCTGCCGGAACAGTTCCGGCACCAGCGCATTATTGCCCTTATAATTCTTCGGCTCCGACAAAATAAAGAGATAGCCCGTCATCCTGCCCGAACTGTCCGCCCGGATCGCCTTCTTATAGATATAAGTATACTTATCAAAGGACTTCACCCAATATTTCAGGTCCGGG
>Ga0247778_1001400_pt1 | contig 10391 bp, 1 predicted proteins | sample UWRJL049202B5_FD_179939 | JGI IMG/M metagenome (GOLD analysis project Ga0247778, IMG submission 179939) | Plant litter microbial communities from Arlington Agricultural Research Station in Wisconsin, United States - UWRJ-L049-202B-5 | ecosystem: Environmental > Terrestrial > Plant litter >... | reverse complement strand
TTTAATTATAATGCCGGTGTTTTTGAGAGCCGGACGATCCAACGCATAGCGGCACATTTTAATAGGGTGTTGCAGCAGATTTCCCGTAACAGTCGGATGTCAGTGACTGATATTGAAATAGTAACGGCGGATGAAAAACACCAATTACTTTACTCGTATAATGGACCCGAAATAGAATATTCCCGTAACAGTACGGTCGTTGACCAGTTTGCGGAAATTGCAGGACTGTTTGCAGAACGGCCGGCACTCCTGTATAACACATCGCACATGACATATAAGGATTTGCATGAGCGATCCAATCAACTTGCGCGTTTCCTGCAGGACCAGGGAGTAAGACCCGGAATAGTAGTAGGCCTTATGATTGAAAGGTCGATGGAACTGATTATAGGCATCCTGGGTATTTTGAAGGCAGGAGGTACTTATTTACCGATGGAACCCGGGACTTTCGGAGCGCGAAACCGCCACATGCTTGAAGAAACCAGGGCGCTATTGCTGTTAACAGATACAATAGTCGCATCGTCTTTTATCAGGACGATCGGGGTCGGTGACGAGGAAATTAACACGTACCCAACGACCGAAGTGACCAGCCGGGTATTACCCGAAAATATTGCCTACATACTTTATACGTCCGGTTCAACGGGTAGGCCCAAGGGAGTGACGATCACACACGGCGCATTGATAAACTACATTAACTGGGCCACTAGCCAGTACATAAAAGGAGACAAGGCTGCTTTCCCGCTGTTTACTTCCATTGGATTTGATCTCACAATAACTTCTCTTTTCTGCCCGATCGTTACTGGAAATACAATGGTGATCTATGAAGAAAGAGATAATATTGGACTGATAGAGAAAATTATCGAAGAAGATAAAGTGGAAGTTATAAAACTTACCCCCTCACATTTGAGAATAATACGCGATTCATACATGGCATTAAATGCTCCCGGAAAGCGCCTGAAAAGATTTATCGTGGGTGGTGAGGAGCTGACCACGCAGCTGGCAAAAGATATTCATGGACTGTTCAACGGAAAAGTCGAAATCATAAATGAATATGGTCCTACCGAGGCAACGGTAGGTTGCATGATCCATCGATTTGATCCGGATGAAAAGATGCCAACGGTGCCGATAGGAGTGCCGGCAGCCAATGTAAGGATCTATTTACTGGACAGGCACCAAAACCTGGCAGCGATAGGAACCATCGGCGAAATATATATATCGGGGGCGGGCATTGCGCAGGGGTATATCTATAATGATGCATTGACAAGGGAAAGATTCCTGGATGATCCATTTGTCACCGGCAGACGAATGTATAAGACCGGGGACCTGGCCCGGTGGATGCCCGGAGGTCAGTTGGAATTCGTGGGAAGGGCAGACGAACAGGTAAAAATAAGAGGTTTTAGAATAGAGCCCGGTGAAATAGCCAATTGTTTGCGATTGCACGAACAGGTGAAAGATGCGGCTGTTATTGCATGGCAAAAAGACGATAGCAAATACCTCGCAGCCTATTATGTATCGGACGCCGGAATCGAAGGAGGTGTATTGCGTCATTTTTTATCGGATATGCTGCCTGATCATATGCTGCCGTCTTTTTATGTACAGATAGAAAGGATGCCGCTAACCGTCAACGGTAAGCTGGACAAAAAATCACTCCCTGAACCGCGGCCAATGGCTGGATTGGTTCATGCCGCACCTGAAACAAAAGAAGAAGAATTATTGACCGATGTCTGGGAACGGGTGCTGGGAAGAGAAAATATCGGTGTGACGGACAATTTCCTTCTCGTAGGAGGTGATTCTATTAAATCACTGCAGATCGTTAGCCGTCTATTTGCTGCAGGGTACGCGGTAACTGTAAAAGAGATTTTCATTTATCTGACCATCCGTGAACTGGCAGTAAAATTGAGGAAAACAGGGATTACAACAGGTCAGTCGGAAGTCAACGGTAAGGCCCGGTTAACACCGATACAGAAATTATTTTTTGAAGGACCCAGGGGGAATAAGCATCATTACAACCAGTCGGTATTGCTGAAATTTGCGCGTGGCATCAGTGCTGAATTGGTGCAGAGGATAGCGGATAAATTACAGGAGCATCATGATGCGCTGCGTATGGTGTTCGTGCAGGGGGAAACTGGGGTAATTATGCAGAACCTGGGGACAGAAATGAAGGTGCGCGTACAGGAGTATGACCTTACCCATAGCACTGAGGCAGCCACCGAAATGCAGGCGCTTTGCAATGAACTGCAATCGGGAATTGACCTGTCACAAGGTCCGTTGATGAAACTGGGGTTGTTTCATTTGGAAGGCGACAGCCGGTGGCTCATTGTGATTCATCACCTGGTGGTGGATGGGGTGAGCTGGAGGATCCTGTTGGAAGATATAGAAACGCTTTACCGGCAGTTGACAGCCGGGGAGCCTCTTTTCTTACCCAAAAAAACTGTTTCGTTCCTGTCATGGCCGTCCTACCTGTCCGACTATCGAAACAGCCTTTCTTTTGCCAGGGCCCGGGTGTGGTGGTCAAAGATAATGAGTAAAGAAGTGGCCGTCCTTCCCAGGGACTATCCTCAAGGGGTGAATATCATCGGCGACAACCAGGTTGAAACGGTGCAGTTAAGTGCCGCACTCACGCGACGGCTGCTGACAGTAGCGCACCGGAGCTTTGGGACACGCATCAATGATCTGCTTGCCTGTGCGCTTTTGTTGAGCATTCGTAGAAAGTATGGTATCAGCATGGTGCAGGTGGATATGGAAGGACATGGACGGGAAGAGATTGTGGCCGGTGTGGATTCGGGCCGCACTGTAGGATGGTTCACGAATCTCTACCCGGTAGTGCTGGAAAGTACATCGGAGGATCTGCCACAGCTGATCAAAGAAGTGAAAGAAACATTGCACGGTGTTCCGAATAATGGGATAGACTATTTATTATTGAACTATACGGATGAACAAAAAATGATCGACATGGGTCGGTCTCGTATCGTCTTCAATTACCTGGGCCAGTTTGATGCGGATGTCAGTGGGGAGGTTTTTTCCATTACCGATGATATAAAGAGTAATGATGTGTCGCCCTTGGAGAACGCGGAATATGATTGGAATATCTCAGGAAATGTATACGACGGACGCCTGACGATGCAGGTCGGATACAGCCCAGCTCAGTATGATCATGAGAACATGCAGATGCTTATGGCCTACTATCGGGAAAGCTTGGAAAATTTGATAATTTTTTGCTGCAATTACGGAAGAGCAGAGTTGTCGCCTTCAGATCTCACCTACAGAGATCTGTCTATTGCTCAATTGGATATGTTGCAACGGCAATACGAGATCGAAGACATCTATCCTTTGTCTCCTATGCAAGAAGGTATGCTGTTTCACTCCTTACTTGAACCAGAGGCCGATCACTATTTCGTTCAACTCGTGTGTTCACTGAATGGATCGCTTGTAATGCCGGCAGTGACAAAGTCCTTGAACGACATCGTTGCACGCTATGCTATCCTGCGAACGATATTTCTGTATAAGGGTTATGGGCGCCCATTACAGCTTGTGGTAAAGGAAAAGTTACTGTCTGTGGATTATAAGGACGTCCGGGAAGAATGCATGAATGCATCTGCAGACGAAGTTACTTACAAATATCAAGAGCAGGATCGTTCCAGAAAGTTTGATCTGGCGAACGACGACCTCATGCGCCTCACAATCCTCCGGTTGCCTGATGATGAATACCGCCTTATCTGGAGTTTCCATCACATTCTGATGGATGGCTGGTGCATGAGTATCATTATAAGAGAATTTGGCAAACTGTATACCGGGTATAGAACAGGATTCCAACCCCTGTTGTCAACAGTGCAGCCGTATCGGCGTTATATTCAATGGCTCGAGACCCGGGATAAAGACAGGTCGGCAAAATATTGGAGTGAATACCTGACAGCTTTCGAAAACCTGACAACTTTGCCGGGGAAAGTACTGCAGCCGGCTGAAAAACAACCCTATATTCGGGAAGTCCACCAAATGGTAATTAGCAAGTCAGAGGTTCATCGCCTGAGAAATATTTCATCGGAATGCGGGGTAACCATGAATACTATTTTGCAAATGGGGTGGGGTATATTATTGGCTAAATACAATAACACAAATGATGTGGTATTCGGTTCTGTAGTATCCGGAAGACCTTCGGAATTAGACGGTGTTGAAGACATGGTAGGGCTGTTTATCAATACTATTCCTGTCAGAATAATATATAAAAAGATCGACACGGTCGCTGACCTGCTGAAAAACGTGCAGTCAGGGGCATTGGAAAGCGAGCAGTACCATTATCATTCTCTTTCCGAGATCCAGTCTTTACATGAACCAGGACGTGAATTGTTTGATCATATCCTGATCTTTGAGAACTACCCGGTAGGGGATGAAATCAAAGATGCTTCAAAGAGTGACGTACAGAATGACTTTAAAATAACGGGTGCAGAAGTATTCGAACAGACTAACTATGATTTGTCAGTTGCTATAGTGCCCGGTGAAGAGATGATTGTTAAATTTTATTATAACGCTAATGTATTTGACAGCCGGTTCATTCAACGCCTGGCAACACACCTTAATAAGGTGCTTGAGCAGGTTTCAGGTGACAGTCAGATGGCAGTAGTAGATATTGAAATAGTAACTGCGGAGGAAAAATATCAGCTGCTTTACTCGTATAATAGCGCGGCAATAGAATATCCGCGAAAAAGTACGGTTATTGATCTGTTTGCAGAAACTGCCGAATTGTTCCCCGAAAAGGCGGCACTCTTGTATAACTCCTCCCACATGACGTATAAAGAGCTGCATGAACGATCCGGGCAGCTGGCGGATTTTCTACGGAACAAAGGGGTGGAAACCGGAACAGTAGTGGGCTTGATGATTGAAAGGTCCATGGAAATGATCGTAGGCATCCTGGGTATTCTGAAGGCAGGAGGCACTTACCTGCCGCTGGAGTCGGGTACTCCTGAAAGGCGCAATCTGCATATGCTTCAGGAGAGCAATGCATTATTGCTTTTAACGGATATGAGCCATGAAGCTGAGTATTCCTCTTTTATAAACACGGTCAGGATCGGTGACGAAGAGATAAACAGGTGCCAGGTCATTGATGCCGGGTGCTGGCCATCACCGGAAAGTATTGCCTACATAATTTATACGTCCGGCTCTACCGGCAAACCAAAAGGGGTAATGGCCAGGCACGGATCATTGGTAAATCTTATTTATTCTCAGCGGACTACGTTTGGAATAGACCCCGGCGACAACATCCTGCAATTTTCAACAGTATGTTTTGATGCCTCTGTTGAGCAGATCTGGCTGGCATTGACAAGTGGCGCTACCCTGGTATTGATCAGTAGGGAGGTAATGACAGACAATGATCTGTTTAATAAATATATCTCGAAGCTGCAGGTTACGCATCTTAATGCAACGCCGTCATTTTTGGACAGCATCACCCTCACCGGGAACAACAAGTTGAAGAGGATCGTGGCGGGAGGAGAGGAGTGTAAAGTAGCACTCGCTAAAAAATTTGCCGGTAAATACCAATTTTACAATTTGTACGGACCTACGGAAACCACGGTAACATGCACTCAATACCTGGTTACGGAGAGTGATGCCGGGCGCAGCAGGATCCCAATGGGCAAAGGCATTAATAACACCTGGATATTCATTTTGGGCAGGAATCTTGAATTAATGCCTGAAGGCATGGCCGGGGAACTGTTTATAAGCGGGGATGGACTGACACACGGATATGTAAATGATGAAGAACTGACCAGCCAGCGTTTTTTGCCCAACCCCTTTATGCCTGGCAGATTGATGTACAAGACAGGAGACCTTGCGTGTTGGTTACCTGATAGGAATCTGAATTTCCTGGGAAGGGCGGACGACCAGGTTAAAATAAGAGGATATAGGATAGAATTAGGTGAGATCGAGAACAGACTTTCCAATTATGCCCTGATAAAAGAAGTAGTTGTGGTGGTTAAAGAAAGGGGTAGAGAAAAATATCTGGCTGCCTATTTTACCTCCAATGAACAGGTGGATGCCGCCGGCCTAAAGGATTATCTGCTGATCTGTTTTCCGGATTACATGGTGCCGTCTTTCTTTATACAATTACCAGCATTACCCGTAACATCCAACGGTAAAATTAACAAGGCGGCTTTGCCAAATCCTGAAATAAACAGGTCGGATAAATATGTAGCCGCATCTAATTATATTCAGGAAAGGCTTACGGAGATATGGGCTGAGCTGACAAAGACAGACATAAGTAAAATTGGAATAAACGACAATTTTTTCGATCTGGGCGGGAATTCGATCACTTTAATGTTATTAAATAGTAAGGTTAATGAGACATTTGACTGCAATATTTCAGTGGCTAGTATGTTTAAGCTGCCTACCATTGAAAAAATAGAAAACTTTATTGTTAATGGAGACCCGGATATGCAAAGAATAGCCGCCCGCATCGAAGAAGATCTGGACGAAGTCGGCGCCACACTGCATTTGTTTGGGGATAATATGCCGGAATAAATCTTTAAAAAAATAAAATCATCTGCTATGAATGATCTATTCAATTTGACATTAGTAGAATCGCGTGAAAAGGTTGACCAGATAAATAAAACATTCTACGGGAGATACAATTATCCGTGGCCGGCCTCTGTCTTTCTCGCTTATCCTACCGGGATATCCAGTCTGATCCTAAACCAGGACATAGGGTATTACGGAGAACATCGTATGCCTCAAAAGCTCAAAATATGGGTGGCAGGCTGCGGTACCAATCAGGCACTTTTCACTGCACTCCGGTTCCCGGATGCCGAAGTGCTGGGTACGGATCTTTCTTCCAACTCGCTGTCGGTGTGTAGAAAGAATGCCGATCAGATAGGAGTTGCCAACCTGCGGCTCGAAGAAAAAAGTCTGAACGATATAAATTATGTAGACGAATTCGATTATATCATATGTACAGGTGTAATACACCACAACGCATCTCCCGGTGATACGCTTGACAGACTATCCAATGCTTTGAAAAAGGATGGTATTATGGAGCTGATGGTATACAACTATTATCATCGGTTGATAACCACCGCCTGTCAAAAGGCCGTTCGTAATTTTTATGATGCCTCGTCATCCTATGATATGAAACGGGAGATGATCCTTATGAGACGCATTATGAATGATTTTCCCTGTAAGAATATACTGGGCGACTATCTGAAGGGACAGCTGACTTTTCCGGAGGCAGCCATTGCCGACACCTATTTGCAACCTGTAGAATATAGTTATACAATTCAATCCTTGGAAGAAATGGCTGACGCCAGTAATCTTGAATACTTAAATCATTGCATTAACCAGTTTGATGTTAAGGATAACTATTTGAGCTGGAATATGAATTTCAAAGATCCGGAATTGAAAACACTCTATTTTTCATTGCCGGATGTAAAACGTTGGCAGATATCCAACCTGCTGATGTTTAACGAGTCCCCTATGCTGTGGTTTTATTTACAGCGAAAGGACAGCTCTTTTGCAAGAAAGCCGGAACAGGACATATGTAATCAGTTTATGGAAACTATTTTTTATGTAAAACCATTTCAGATACAACGATACATGCTGGGGGAGGACGACAGGTATTTTCTTAGCGATAAAAATATGAGCGTCCTTTCGTTATTGCCCGATGACCCGAAAGTGAGATCTGTTGTGCAGGCGGTAGATGGTAAGTTGAAAATGAAAGATGTGTTTTATAAGCTTAAGATCCCGACTGATTTTCATACGGTTAACAATATGCGGTTAAAGACGACCTCTGCAATATTCCCCTTCCTGATGGCTGTTGGAAATTAGTAATAACTATTACTGTATTAATTGATTCACATGAAGGACTATTCCGGATTAGAAATTGCCATTATAGGTATGGCAGGGAGATTCCCGGGGGCTGCAGATCTGCAGGCTTTTTGGAATAACCTTGCCAATGGGGTCGAATCGATCAGCTTTTTCACCGATGAAGAATTGATAGAGGCTGGGGTGGATAAAAGCCTGGTTGATGACTACCGGTATGTGAAAGCAAATGGCCTGCTGGAGAATAAAGACTGCTTCGATTCGGCATTTTTTAACTATCGACCTGATGAAGCCAGACTGATGGAGCCGCAGATGCGGATCTTTCATGAATGTGTGTGGGCCGCACTGGAAGATGCAGGATGGAACCCGGATGATAAAAATAAGATCGGCTTGTTCGCAGGAGCCGCCACTAATATTAACTGGGAAATATATGCACACCTGATCAATCGGAAGGGCTATGTAGATGATTTCTCCGTTTCTTTATTGTCCAGCCCCAGGTTCATTCCGACAAAAATATCGTATAATCTTAATTTAAAGGGACCTTCTCTGTTTCTGGATACTGCCTGTTCCACATCCCTGGTGGCTGTGCATCAGGCCTGTAAGAGCCTGTTGATGGGAGAGTGTAATATGGTTGTCGCAGGAGGTATTCATGTTACCGGAAAATTCAGGGCGGGATATATGTATGAAGAAGGAATGATCCATTCCAAAGATGGTCACTGTCGGACATTTGATGATGCAGCCAGTGGAACTGTTGGCAGTGAAGGAGTTGGTGTGATTGTATTGAAAACATTGAAAAATGCTCTTAGAGATAGGGATCATATCTGGGCCATTATTAAAGGAAGTGGCATTAATAATGACGGCAGCGACAAGGTGGGCTATACCGCGCCATCCATCCATGGACAGGTAGAGGCTATATTAATGGCGCAGAAATGGGCAAAGGTCGAACCGGAAAGCATCAGCTATATTGAAGCACATGGTACGGCTACCAGGCTGGGGGACCCTGTGGAGGTGGAAGCCCTGGCAAATGTATTTGGGTATAGTACAGAAAAATATTGCGCTCTTGGATCCGTAAAATCGAATATTGGCCATCTCGATGGTGCGGCAGGCATAGCCGGACTGATCAAAACCGTGCTGGCATTAAAAAACCGGAAAATTCCTCCCAGTTTGCACTTTGAAACACCTAACCGGGAGATCGACTTTGCCAATACGCCGTTTTATGTAAACACCGTATTAAGAGACTGGAGAAATGATAATTATCCCTTAAGGGCCGGCGTAAGCTCGTTCGGCATCGGTGGAACCAATGCGCATGTGATACTGGAAGAAGCACCCGGTCAACCCCCTGCTCCCGAAGGCCGGAAGTACCAGACATTACTTCTTTCTGCAAAGACGCCGGCTGCCCTGCAAAGGGTAACAGATGAATTTTGTAATTATCTCGAAAATAGCATAGATGCTGATCTGCCTGATGTGGCCTACACATTGCAAACGGGCAGGAGACCATTCCCCTATAGAAGATATGTAGTTTGCCGTGACGGCCGGGAAGCCATTAGCCAGTTACGCTCAGATACAGCAATAAATATTGACGAACCGATAACAGACAAGCTAAAGTACCGGAAAGTATTTATGTTTTCGGGACAGGGCTCACAGTACATCAATATGTGTTATGATCTTTACACGCATGAGCCCGCATTTAAGGAAGAGGCCGACAGGTGTTTAGAGATTATTAAGGACAGATCTGGTAAAGACCTGTTGCCGGTACTTTTTAATATAGGAGGCGGCGACCCGAACCATATCAACAACACGGAGTATACCCAACCTTTACTGTTTGTAGTAGAATATGCCTTGACCCGGGTGTTGATGAAATGGGGTATCATGCCCGATATGATGATAGGTCATAGTATTGGAGAATACGTGGCAGCATGTATAAGTGGTGTGTTTTCCCTCGAAGATGCCCTGTGGCTGGTAATCAAAAGAGGCGAATTAATGCAAAGCGCGCCAGAAGGAATAATGCTCAGTGTATCCATGTCGCAGGACATGGCAAAAACATTGCTTACGGACTACCAGTCTATATCGCTGGCTGCCGTGAACAGCTCATCGCTATGCGTGGTATCGGGCGCGGAAGAGGATATTCATACTTTTAAAAAGATGCTGGACAGAGAGGGGTATGAAAACAGGATACTTCGGACATCACATGCCTTTCACTCCAATATGATGGATGTCATTCTTCCGGCATTCGAAGAAGCAGTGAAGATGGTGGCGATCCATCCGATGAAAATACCGTTTATGTCAAACCTCACCGGTGACTGGGCTGTAGATGCCGAAATATCCTCGCCAGGCTATTGGGTTGACCATCTGAGACGAACTGTTTTGTTTTCCGATGGTATCCGGAATATCCTGAAAGATCAACATGTGATATTTATTGAGGTTGGCCCCGGGAGATCATTATGCTCTATGGTCCGGTCAAATCAAAAACGCACAAAGGCCCATAAAGTTTGTCAACTAATCAGGAATGCAAATGAAGAGGCAAATGACCAGCAATACCTGCTTACAGGCCTTGGCAGGCTTTGGCTGCATGGAACTACGCCTGACTGGGA
>Ga0247778_1001399_pt1 | contig 10398 bp, 7 predicted proteins | sample UWRJL049202B5_FD_179939 | JGI IMG/M metagenome (GOLD analysis project Ga0247778, IMG submission 179939) | Plant litter microbial communities from Arlington Agricultural Research Station in Wisconsin, United States - UWRJ-L049-202B-5 | ecosystem: Environmental > Terrestrial > Plant litter >... | reverse complement strand
ACCGGTATTGAACAAAGGCGACTTTTTCTTCCAGACAGCAATAATGCAAGGCCGCGCCCTCCATGCTCTCAACAACAGGAGCCCTGTTTTGTTGCAGCCAGGCAATCCCTGCCGGGTCCGTCGATATGGTATTGACAGTAATACCCCGCACTCCCTCCAACCCGCCAATACTCAAAAGACCCCGATATGGATTTGCCAGGTTCCCGCCCTTAAAGGGCCGTGTATCCTTCCCGACCAATCCCAGATCAAAAAGGGACTTAAAATGCCCTCCTTCCCATACGCCTGTATCTCCGGGCGCTTCCTCTTCGACTACCACCACATCTCCCGCCGGCCGGCCGGTAAAACAACCGGCGATTCCCGCCTGGATAATGATGTCAGGCCGTCGCCTGCCAATCTGGCGCATGATCGAATGCGTGGCGGCCACCGAACCGATGCCGGTAATGAGGACGCCCCATTCATGACTATCCGGACCGGGTCCCCGCTCTTGCAGGAGATCCCTCCTCCCTCGCAGGAGATCGATACTAGGCTGAATTTCAAAGCTCGTTGCCGCTGCCAGCAGGATATACATAGGGCAAATATCCGGAATCATTGACATTGTTCCGCTATGTATTACCTTTGCGGATAATTTTTGGCCTATGGTGTACCTGACCCGGATAGAACATTTCAACGCCGCACATCGCTTGTTTAATCCCGGATGGAGCAAAGAACAGAATGATGCCGTCTTTGGTAAATGTGCCAACGAGAATTGGCATGGTCATAATTATGACCTCTATGTAACGATAAAAGGAGACCCCGACCCCGATACCGGCTTCCTCTTCGATGTGAAAAAACTGAGCGAGATCATAAAAGAAGAAGTGATAGAAAAAGTGGATCATAAGAACCTCAACCTCGATGTCGAATTTCTCCGGGGTAAGATGTGTTCCACAGAAAACCTGGCCATCGGGATCTGGCAGCAGTTGCAAACTCAGTTGCCTTCCGCCGTACAATTGCATTGTATCAAACTTTATGAGACACCCCGGATCTATGTGGAATATTTCGGATAAAAATTCTTGATCATGAACAGAGTTGCGGTTTTCCGGAAAGAACATTTTAATGCGGCGCACCGCATCTTCAACCCCGCATGGGATGATAAAAAGAATTACGAAGTGTTCGGAAAATGCAGCAACCCGCATTACCACGGACATAACTACGAACTGATCGTGAAAGTGGTGGGCCACCCGGACCCGGAGACAGGATACGTCATGGATATGAAAGTGCTATCCGTGATCGTAAAAGAACTGGTGCTGGAAAAATTTGATCACAAGAACCTCAACCTGGATACGGCCGAGTTCCGCAACCTGAATCCCACGGCCGAACATATCGCCATGGTCATCTATGACCTGCTGAGGGAGAGGATCGACCAGCGGCTGGAACTGCAGGTCCGTCTTCACGAGACCGATCGAAATTTTGTCGAATATCCGGCCTGAACAGCGCGCAACCATTAACCAATTAAACAAACACCCGGGACATGGCATATCACAAAGAAGAGCACTACGACGAAAAGATCACTACAGGACTAACAGACAGTTACAAGGACGCACTGACCTTACTCGGAGAAGATCCGCAACGGGAAGGACTGCTGAAAACCCCGGAACGCGTGGCGAAGGCCATGCAGTTCCTAACGCAGGGGTATACCCTGGATGCAAAAACGATCCTGGACTCCGCAAAATTTCACGAGGATGTCAGCGAGATGATCGTCGTGAAGGATATCGAATTATATAGTTTGTGTGAACATCATATGCTGCCCTTTTTCGGTAAGGCCCATGTCGCCTATATCCCCAATGGCTGGATCACCGGACTCAGTAAAATAGCAAGAGTGGTAGATGTATACTCCCGCCGCCTGCAGGTACAGGAAAGACTCACTACGCAGATCCTTCACGCGATAAAGGATTCCCTGAATCCCCTGGGCGTAGCGGTCGTCATCGAGGCTTCCCATCTATGCATGATGATGCGCGGCGTGCAGAAACAAAATTCCGTTACGACCACATCGGCATTCTGGGGCGAATTTGAAAAGAATGAGACCCGGAGTGAATTTACAAAATTGATCTCCTCGCGCCTGCATTAAACGAATCCTTGAATTTGAATAAACAGCAAAGATTTTCTTTGTCACATCGGGTCTTTGTGGCATATTTGTTTTACTAAACCCTATTGAGTATGAAGCATGCGTATGTTTTTCCGGGACAGGGATCACAATTCCAGGGAATGGGAAAAACGCTGTATGAAAATAGCGCTTTCGCAAAAAAATTGTTCGAACAGGCAAATGAAATACTTGGATTTCGTATCTCTGATATTATGTTCTCCGGCAGTGAGGAGGATCTTAGAGAGACAAAAGTTACGCAGCCCGCCGTATTCCTGCATTCTGTCATTGCATTCAAAGGGATCGAAAATAACAGACCGGACATGGTGGCCGGCCATTCTCTTGGAGAATTCTCCGCACTGGTCGCCAATGGTGTACTAAGTTTTGAAGATGGATTGCAATTGGTCTCAGTGCGTGCACAGGCCATGCAAAAGGCCTGTGAGGCCCAGCCCTCCACCATGGCGGCTGTCCTCGGACTGGAAGACACGGTAGTGGAGACCATTTGTGCCGAAGTAGAAAAAGAGACAGGAGAGATTGTGGTGCCGGCAAATTACAATTGCCCCGGACAACTGGTCATCAGCGGCTCCCTGAAAGGCGTCGAAAAAGCCTGCGAACGCCTGAAGGCGGCAGGAGCCAAACGAGCCCTGCTGCTGCCCGTCGGCGGAGCCTTTCATTCCCCCCTCATGGCGCCCGCAAAAGAAGAGTTGAAGATCGCGATCGAAAAAACGACCTTCTATAATCCTACCTGCCCCGTGTATCAGAACGTGGTGGCCAGGGCCGTCGTAGGGAAGGACGATATCAAAAAGAACCTCATCGACCAGTTGACCGGCGCTGTTCGCTGGACACAGAGCATACAGTCCATGATCACCGACGGCGCATCCGATTTTACGGAGATCGGTCCTGGAAAAGTTCTCCAGGGCCTGGTCCTGAAGATCAATAAGGAAATGCAGGTCAGCGGGGTCAGCTAGGGAAGGGCGCAATTGATCCAGCCTGCGTCGAAGTCAGCCTTGTATTTTTTATAAAAATTTATGGCAGGTTCATTCCAGTCCAGGACCTGCCATACCATGCCCGAGAAATTCTTTTCTTTTACCTCATCGAGGAGCCGGTCGAATAACAATTTGCCCAGGCCCTTGCCCCGCATTGCATCCGTGACGATAAGATCCTCAAGGTACAGACGCTGTCCCTTCCAGGTGCTGTATCGGATATAATAAAGCGCAAAACCTTCGATATTTCCGTCCACTGTCACGACAAAGGCCCACCATACAGGATGCGGCCCAAATCCGCTCTGCGTGAAATGATCCAGGGTCACAGTCACCTCCTGTGGCGCCTTCTCGTACTCGGCAAGTTCCCTGATGAGTTCCAGTAACCGGGGACAGTCTTTCTTTCCGGCCCGGCGTATTTGTATGTTTTCCATGATATCCGTCGTAATGATGGGGATTTTCAGGGGCCTTAGGCCCCCCACTTGATCCAGGTCGCGCCCCAGGTGAACCCACCGCCGAAGGCGGCCAGCACCAGGTTATCCCCCTTCTTCAGTTTGTCCTCCCAATCCCAGAGACAGAGAGGAATGGTCCCCGCCGTGGTATTGCCATAACGCTGGATATTGATCATCACCTTTTCCTCCGGAAGACCCATCCGGTGAGTAGTCGCATCGATGATCCGCTTATTGGCCTGGTGTGGCACCAGCCAGCTGATATCTTCCGCCTTTAAATTATTACGTTCCATCAATTCGGCACTGACATCGGCCATTCCCTTTACAGCGAATTTGAAGACAGCCTGCCCTTCCTGGTAGATAAAATGCTCCTTGGCGGCTACCGTCTCGTAGGTAGACGGACGCAGTGAACCGCCCGCCTTCATATGAAGATGATTGCGTCCGCTGCCATCGCTCTTCAGGATGCTGTCCAAAACCCCGAAACCTTCATGGTTGGGTTCCAGCAGAACGCCCCCGGCGCCATCACCGAAAATGACACAGGTAGTCCGGTCACTATAATCCACGATACTGCTCATTTTATCACCCCCGACTACGACCACTTTTTTGTATCGGCCGCTCTCGATATACATGGCCCCGGTCGTCAACGCATACAGGAAACCGGAACAGGCGGCGCTGAGATCAAAACCCCAGGCATTTTTCGCCCCTATTTTATCACAGACGATATTGGCAGTGGAAGGGAACAACATATCGGGGGTAACGGTGGCGACGATCAGACAGTCGATCTCCTCCGGGCTGATCCCCCTCTTTTTGCAGATCTCCTGCACCACGGGTACACAAAGATCGGAAGTGGCTTTCCCCACCCCCTTCAGGATCCTCCTTTCTTCTATTCCCGTGCGGCTGCGGATCCATTCGTCATTGGTGTCAACAATCTTTTCCAGGTCGGCATTGGTCAGGCGGTCTTCGGGTACGTATCCTCCAATCGTAGTGATGGCGGCTGTCATTTTCTGGCTCATTATAATTCCTATCAGGTTATGAAAAAAATTTTGACAAAGGTGGGGAAAAATATTCATAGTTTCGAGGCCCGAATTGGGGGGGTCTGGTTTATGGTCCTGAGTTTCGGGTTGGTTTTCAATGTCAACGGCTTTATTTGCAAAAAGGTGCGAACCCGCAACCAGAATTCGCCACCGGCGAATGACAACGGCATAATGATTTCCAGCGGGGTTGCCGAATGTCGGAATGCCGTAGGCAATTCGTCCATTTCACTGAGACCGATAAAAAATATTGTGGCAGGAAGTAAACCAGAAACCAGGAACCAGAAACCAGAAATTCCTAAGTATGATCGCCTTTTTACGCGGAAACTTTGTCAACAAGACTCCTGCCCAGGTATATGTGGAAGTAGGAGGAGTAGGCTATGAAGTACATATTAGTCTGAATACATATTCCAGGATCCAGGACCAGGACAACGGGGTCGTACTGACCTATCTCCATGTCCGGGAGGATGCCCTGATCCTCTACGGTTTTTACGACAAGGCGGAAAAAGACCTTTTTATTCTCCTGCTCAGCGTTTCAGGGGTAGGTGCCTCAACCGCCCGGATGATGCTGTCATCCATGAAACCCGAAGAGATCACCCGGGCCATCGTCCAGGGGAATGCCCGCCAACTGGAAAGTATCAAGGGTATCGGTAAAAAATCTGCCGAAAGGATCATCCTGGAACTACGGGACAAACTCGGCAAAAACTCCCTCGAATCAAATATTTCATCGTTGATCAGCAATACTTTGGAGCAAGATGCGTTAAATGCCCTGATCGCCCTTGGCATAGCCAGACCTGCCGCAGAACATGCCATTCGCAAGACAATGAATGAGGTGGCCCCAACCGACAAAGTGGAGGACATCATTAAGAAAGCTTTAAAAACCTTGTAGCCTATCGCTCCTGATTTCTACTTAACTAATTCTTGAGGAAAGCTTGACGCGCCATCTCTTTCTGCAAATTTTTGCTACGGTATGGGTCACCGCCGCTACGGTTGTCTTTTGCACAACCGTTTCCGCATTCCCATACCAGCAGAAAGATAGTACCCAAGGCCGGAGGGACACGACCCGGCTCCCCCGTGACACCACCAAAAAGACCGATAGCCTCATATACCCCCTGCATGACCGTCGGGGAGATCCGTTCTCCAACCCCAGAAGAAACCCCTTTGACCTGAAGGACCCGGCCAATATTCGGGATTCCATCGAATATGACCCTGCCACCAAACAGTATTATATAGTTGAAAAGGTTGGTAATCAATACTATAGGAAGCCAACCTATCTGACCTTCGACGAACTGATGCAGATGCAGGCCCGCAGCTCGGAGAACGAATATTTCCGCAAACGGGCCGATGCCCTCGCTGCCCTCAATAAGAAACTCCTCCGGCCCAAACTGACCGTTGGAGAGAACCTCTTCAACCGCATCTTCGGGAACGGGAAGATAGATATCCGGCCCCAGGGAAACGTAGATATCATGGCCGGTTACCAGGGACAGAATATCCAGAACCCAACCCTGCCGGAGAGCGCCCGGAAAACAGGCGGCTTCGACTTCAACATGAACGCCAACCTGAACGTGATCGGCAACATCGGCGACAAACTAAAACTGCCTATCAGCTATAACACCCTGGCCAATTTCGACTTTGAGAACCAGCTGAAACTGGATTATACGGGTGGACCCGACGAGATCATAAAAAAGATCGAGGCCGGCAACGTCAGCTTTACCACACCCAGTACCCTGATGAACGGCGCCCAATCCCTTTTCGGGATCAAGACCAAGTTGCAGTTCGGTAAATTATCCATCACCGCAGTTCTGGCCAACCAGCGCTCTCAGAAACAGTCGGTCGCCTCCCAGGGCGGGGCCTCTGTCACCTCCTTTTCATTCAAGGCCGATGACTATGAAGAGAACAGGCACTTCCTGCTGGCCCAGTACTTTAGGAACAACTACAATAAGGCCATGGCCAAACTGCCGGTGGTCACCTCGCAAGTGAATATATTACGGGTCGAGGTCTGGGTGACAAACCGGAATGGCGTTGATACAGGATCCAGGAATATAGTGGGCCTGATGGACCTGGGTGAGAATGCCCCCTTCAATCCCAATATCGGCGGACGCTCCCCCCTGCCATATCCGCAGAATGGGGCCAATAACGAATACCGCAACATCATCAGCGACCCGGCCAGCCGCGACCCTGCATCTGCCGCCAACAAATTGAATTCGCTGGGTCTGATCCAGGTACAGGACTTTGAAAAGGTCTATGCCCGTAAGCTGAGTCCGGCAGATTACTATTTCAACGCTCAGATAGGCTTTCTTTCCGTTAACCAGACCCTGCAGGCCAATGATGTCCTGGCCGTAGCCTATCAATACAGCTATAACGGACATATCTACCAGGTTGGGGAATTCTCCTCGGATGTACCCCCGGATACCGCCGCAGGGACCGGCGCAGGGTCACAAAAGGTACTCTATCTCAAGCTTCTTAAGGCTACTTCCCAACGCACCAACCTGCCGCTCTGGGGCCTGATGATGAAGAACGTCTATTCCCTGAAAACGGCCAGCGGCTCCTATCTGTCCAATATACAACAGACAGGATTTCAGTTCAATGTATTATACGACGAACCCAGCAAAGGGACTAAGCGTTACCTGCCGGAGGGTCCCAGGGCAAACAACCCCTTATTGACCGTTCTCAACCTGGACCGCCTGAATGCCCGGAACGATCCCCAGCCCGATGGGGTCTTCGATTATTTAGAAGGAAATACCGTACTCTCGAACCAGGGTCGCATCATCTTCCCGCTTCTGGAACCCTTTGGCCGTGACCTGGAAGCTGCGGCTTTTACGGGCGCCAGCCAGGAGCTCAAAAACAAATACATCTATTACCAGCTATACGATACCATCAAGGCCGTCGCCCAGACCTTCGCCAACGTGGACCGTTATGTCCTCAGCGGCGTTGCCAAAGGCCAGTCCACCTCCAACCTCCAGCTGGGCGCCTACAATGTACCCCCGGGCTCCGTTGTGGTGACCGCCGGCGGCCAGACCCTGAAGGAAAATGTGGACTATGTGGTCGACTACAGCCTGGGTACCGTCCAGGTGATCAACCAGGCCATCCTTAATTCCGGGGTAGCCGTCAACGTCTCCTTTGAGAACAACGCCAATTTCGGCCTTCAACAAAGGAGCTTCATGGGCGTTCGGTTCGACTACCTGGCAAAAAGTACGGCCACGGAATCTCTGACCATCGGCGGAACCATAGAACGATTGAACGAACGCCCATTCTTCAGCAAGACCAACTACGGAGAAGATCCCATCCGCAATACCATGTATGGATTGGATGCCAACTACCGGGGACAACTACCCCAGTTGACCCGGGCATTGAACAAATTGTATACGACCAGGGAAATGAGTACGATCAATGCCTATGGAGAGGCAGCGATCCTGCGGCCGGGCCACCCGCCCCAGATCGGGAAGGGCAGCAGCGGTGCCGTCTATATCGATGACTTCGAAGGATCCACCAGCTCTATCGACCTCCGGTTCCCCCTTACCAGTTGGGCCCTGGCCTCTACGCCACAGGGACAGAACGGTCAGTTCCCGGCCCTCTTTCCGGAAGGAAGTCTGAAGGACTCCCTGGAGTATGGATACAATCGCGCCAAACTGGCCTGGTACAATATCGAACCCACCCTCCAGGATAAGAGCAATACCAACAACCCGGTCCGGGGTTATGAAAATGCATTGACGGATGCGAGGATCGCACCCATCAATGTACAACAGCTCTTCCCCGAACAGACCGTGCAGACTGGACAGGCCCAGTTGATCACCTTCGACATGGCCTACTACCCGACGGACAGGGGACCCTACAACTATGACAGCCGCGCCGGCAGCGTAACCAATACCGGCAAGCTGCTGAACCCGCAGAAACGCTGGGGTGGCATCATGCGCGCCATCGACCAGACAGACTTCGAGACCAATAATATAGAGGTACTTCAGTTCTGGATGCAGAGCCCTTATTCCAACGGCGCTACCAATTCGGGCGGCCAACTGTATTTCGACCTGGGCAGCGTATCGGAAGATATCCTCCGCGACGGGAAAAAAGAATTCGAGAACGGTCTGAATACGCCCAACATCAATGCCGCCATAGACAGCAGCTCGGTCTGGGGCAGGGTACCCTCCAATTCCATCCAGGTCACCACCGCCTTCAGCAACGACGCCGCCGACCGCCCCTTCCAGGATGTAGGGCTGGATGGGATGGATGACAATTCGGAAAAGAACAAATTCCAGAACTATCTCAATACCCTGGCCGCAACCTATGGGGCAGGCTCGCAGATCTATCAGAACGCCCTGAACGATCCATCGACCGACAACTTCATGAATTACCGGGACGCCACGTACGATGCAGCCAAAGTAGGTATACTTGGCCGTTATAAGAATGTGAACAACCCCCAGGGCAATTCGCCCATTGCTACCTCGGGCCAGACGACGATCACGGCCTACACGCTCTATCCTGACCAGGAAGATCTGAACAAGGACAATACCATGAACGAGCTGGAGGAATACTATGAATACAAGGTCGACCTGACGGAGGCCAGCCTCAAGGTCGGTCAGAACTATATCACGGACGTGCGGAACTTCCAATCTACCGGTGCTGGCGGCGCCGGCCAGACCTGGTACCAGTTCCGCATCCCCATCACCGAATATTATCAGAAAGTAGGGAATATCCCCGATTTCAAATCCATACAATTCATCCGTATGTACCTGACGGGGTTCAGCGATTCGGTGGTCTGCCGGTTTGCGAAGCTGGAACTGGTGCGGAACTCCTGGAGAAGTTTTACCTACGTCATCGATACGACGGGGAACTATACGGCGCTGCCGACCAACCTCGTCACTTTCAATGTGACCGCCGTCAATATCGAACAGAACAGCTCCCGGACACCCATCCCCTATGTTACACCGCCCGGGGTGCTGCGTCAGCAGGAACTGAGCAACAACAATGTCAACCTCCTCCTGAACGAACAGGCCATGAGTCTGCAGATCTGTAACCTGGCCCAGGGAGATGTACGGGGTGTCTATAAGACAACCGCCCTGGATCTTCGCCGCTATGGTACGATGGACATGTTCATCCATGCGGAGTCGGCCATGTCGCAGGATGGCCTGCTCCACAACAACGACCTGACAGCCGTCATCCGTTTGGGCAGCGACTTCGTCAGCAACTATTATGAGATCCGCATACCCCTGGAGAAGACAATTTGGAGGCCAAACGCTACCGATAAGGAGGTCTGGCCGGATTCCAATAACCTGAACCTCTCGCTCGACCGGTTGATAAAACTCAAGATCAACCGGAATAACAACGGTACCAGCAATGTCTATTATAAGGAGACCGATGCTAACGGAAAAGGATATGCGATTCTGGGTAACCCCAACCTGGGGGCTATCGAGGCCTTCTTCCTGGGCGTGGAGAACACCAACAATATTGCACCCATCTGTACCGAGGTCTGGTTCAACGAACTCCGGCTGACCGATATCAGTGTGAAAGGCGGCTGGGCGGCAGTCGGTAAGGTGGATATAAAAATGGCCGACCTGGGTACCCTGAATATATCCGGCAGCAAAAGGACGGCAGGCTTTGGCACCATCGACCAGAGTACCAACCAGCGTTCCCTCGATAACAACAACCAGGTCGATGCCGCCGTCAATATCGAACTAGGCAAGCTCCTGCCCAAAAAGGCGGCCATGTCCATCCCCGTATATGCGGGCATCACCCGGACCACCAGTACGCCCCAATACGACCCTTTCGACCTGGATATAAACCTCCAGGATAAGATCAAGGCGGCGCCGGCGGCGCAGAAAGATTCC
>Ga0247778_1001398_pt1 | contig 10406 bp, 7 predicted proteins | sample UWRJL049202B5_FD_179939 | JGI IMG/M metagenome (GOLD analysis project Ga0247778, IMG submission 179939) | Plant litter microbial communities from Arlington Agricultural Research Station in Wisconsin, United States - UWRJ-L049-202B-5 | ecosystem: Environmental > Terrestrial > Plant litter >... | reverse complement strand
CGCCTGCAGGGTCAATAATTCAGCGGCAGCGATCTCGGTGGCCATATCCGCCAGTTTAAAGGAGATACCCTGGAAATTGGAGATGGGCTGGTCGAACTGATGTCTTTCCTTGGAGTATTGCAGGGCAGCTTCCAACGCACCTTTGGCGATACCCAGAGACAGGGCTGCAATTGAGATACGACCTCCGTCTAATACTTTCAATGCCTGTTTGAACCCTTCTCCCGTCTTGCCCAGCTTGTTAGCCTCCGGGATCCGGCAATTATCAAATACCATTTCGGCGGTCTCGCTGGCGCGCATACCGAGTTTGTTCTCTTTCTTTCCTCCGGCAAAGCCAATGGTGCCTTTTTCCACGATAAAGGCCGTGGCATTATCCTTTGTACGGGGTTCCCCGGTGCGGGCCACAACGACGGCGATATCGCCGCTGCGTCCATGAGTGATCCAGTTCTTTGTGCCATTCAGCACCCATTCATCACCTTCCCTGACGGCGGTGCAGCGCATATTCCCCGCATCACTGCCCGTATTGGCCTCTGTAAGACCCCAGGCGCCCAGGTGTTGGCCGCTGGCCAGGGACGGCAGGTATTTCTTTTTCTGTTCTTCGCTGCCAAAGGCCAGGATATGACCCGTGCACAGCGAATTATGGGCGGCGAGGCTCAGACCGATCCCGCCACAGACCTTTGATATTTCCTGGATAATGTGGACATATTCGATATAGGACAGACCCGATCCCCCGTATTCCTCCGGCACGACCACGCCCATCATACCCAGACGGCCCAACTCCCTGAATAATTCATGAGGGAATTGCTGTTGTTCATCCCATTCCATCAGGAATGGGCGGATATGTTGTGCGGCAAAGTCTTTGGCAGTGCGGGCTACCTGTTGCGTAAGTTCATCGGTTGAAAAGTCCATGTGTGGCGTCCTTTTGGTGTTGCCTGCCGGTTTTAAAAGAACCAGGCAACAACCTGGTGGGCTATTGCCTGGTAACACTTTGGCAAACAATCATTATTTGAATAGTGCCCTTGGCAGGGGGCTGTTATTAACGCAAATTACATAAAGTTTATTATAAAAGCTAACAATCGTTAGTTTTTATTCCCATTTTGGGGCTTCCGTATAAGAAAAGCCGGCGAATTCGCCGGCTTTTCTTATACAAGGAGGGAACGGAATGAAGTTCCGTATAATGGATTAATAATAATACCGGTAAGGTCTTGGCCGGGGATGGGGTCTGGCGCGATGATAGATCTGTTCGGGAAGGACCCTTCCCAGGCCAATGATCAGGCCTGCATTCAGACCGAACTGATAAATATTGGAATAGGTGGAGATCCCGCCGCCGCTGCCATAATTGCTGAAATAATAACCGCCTGACCCGCCGTCGACGGGCGCCAATAACTGAGCCTTCAGTTGCAGTCCTACCCGCGGGGACACATAGATATTCGTGCCCAGTTGAAAACCCATGGCGAATTTCGTATCGCTATAGCTATCGGATTCGACCCCGGGTGAGAACACGGCTGCTCCGAGAAAGGCGCCTATAAAAGGACGCACTGTTGAGTTGGGGATATTGAAAGATTGTACCCCACCGATCATGATATAGTCCAGAGTAAGGTCCGCGCCTGCCAGTTTGCTGTGATCACCATAATCATAAATACCGGACCGGGTATTCATGTGGTCATACAGCAGTTCGATCCCAAAACTCCGGTTGAGATTGAATTTTACGGAGCCACCCAGATTCAGCCCCCCGTTTATACGCCCATAAGTATCATAAAAATCGGTCCGGCTGGCAAAAGTATATCCTGCATTCGGGATCAGCTCAACGGCTGACTGGGCGAAGGAATGGAATGTGACCAGCAGGACAACGGGTAAGATGATGAATATTTTGCGCATACTTACAAGTTTGTGTAGTCCATAGACGGTAAAACCAACCCGAGGTTTAATCGGTGAGGGCAGATCACAAACGATTAACGAATGTTAAAGAAATGTAAAAGCCTGCTACTGGCCCCAGGAGTGTCTTTTTCGGGTTTGGAAAATAATTGTCTACTAATTTTGTAGACTAATAGAGATGACCTAATATTGTGCCATGTAAGAAGGTCGTGTGGCCGAGCGGCTCAGGCACGGGTCTGCAAAACCCTTCACGGCGGTTCGATCCCGCCCGCGACCTCCAATAGATCCCGGTCCGCCGGTCAACTTTTTTCATATGGCAAGCAATCGTTAGACGGGGCTGTATTTCTATACGGCCTCTTGTTTTTTTGGGGGAAATTCAGCTGTGCAGCACCAGCCCGTCATAGGCCAGTTCCATACCCGGCGGCAAGCCAGGATTGACCGCCGCATGGAGGCCCAGCTGGTGGCTGATATGCGTAAACCAGGCGCGCGGGACGCCAAGATCCTGCACTTCGGCAATGGCCTCCGGCAGGGTATAATGCGAGACATGCTTCTCATACCGCAGTGCATTCAACACGATCTGCCCGCTGCCTTTTATCTTTTCTTTTTCTTCATCCTCGATCCGGTTTGCGTCGGTGATATAGGTGAACTTCCCAAAACGGAAGCCCAGCACGGGCATGCGCAGATGCCAGACCATGATAGGCACGATCGTGATATCCCCAACGGTAAAAGCATCCTTATCGATCCGGTTCAAACGAATATCCGGGATGCCGGGATATTTTATATCGGCAAAGGCATAAGGGAATTCCCTTACGATCGACTCCTGGGTCATCTCATTCGCATAGATGTCCATTGGCCGCTGCTGGAAAAAATTATAGGCCCGGACATCATCCAGTCCGGCGATATGATCCTTGTGGGGGTGGGTGAAGATGACGGCGTCCAACTTGCGCAGACCGATCCGCAACATCTGGTAACGGAAGTCCGGCGTGGTATCCACCACAATATTCGTGGTAGCCGACTGCACCAGGATACTGGATCGCAACCGCTTGTCCCTGGGATCCGTTGATGCGCATACGGCACAGGGACAGGCGACCATGGGTACACCAGTGCTGGTGCCCGTACCTAAAAAAGTGATCTTTAAAGATGGATAACTCACTTGTCAAAAATAAGGAATTGGCGCGTACCTATTCCTGGTTCAATTGGTGGGCCGACATGACCTCATCATAGATCTTTCTGACCTCGGGGGTCAACGCATCGGGGGTGATCCTTAATTGGGGAATAATATCGATCAGTGCGCTGATGCGGCCTTCCATCTGGAGGAACTTATTCAGAACAACGACCTTTCGCTGCTCCAGGATACAATACCCACTCTGGAAGTTTCCTCTTTCATAGCGTACAATATACTCAGCCTCATCTAATACTCTTTCGATCTTGTCTAGTGTGGTTTGCGTATACTTCATCTGCTCATTTCGTCTTTTATTTTGCCAGACGCAATTCGCCTCTGGCTCGTGCCATTACCTATCAAAGTTACTACATTACCAGTCCTTCCCTCCACTCGCGGGTTTCGATTTATCCACGGCAAAACCCGTATTGTGGATAAATAGGGCGAAAAGGGCCTCCACAGGCCTTGTCAGGCATTCTTGCTGGTCATCCGGATGACCGGAATGATCATTTCCTCCATACTGACGCCCCCGTGTTGAAAGGTATTCCGGTAATAATTCACGTAATAATTATAATTATTCGGATAACAGAGGAACCCGTCCCCCTTGGAAAAGATAAAAGAGGAATTTACCGTAGGGACCGGCAGACCGGCCTCCTTTGGATCGCGAAAGGCGAGTACTTCCTTCGCCTCATAGTTCAGGTTTCGGCCATGCTTGTACCGCAGATTGGTCGTGGTCTGCTTGTCCCCGATGACCTTATAGGGTGTTTTTACCCTTACGCTGCCGTGGTCCGTTGCAAGGATCAGATTGATCTTCTTATCGGCAATTTTTTTAAGGGCCTGGTGCAGGGGGGAATGCTCGAACCAACTGGCCGTGATGCTGCGATAACTGATCTCGTCGCTGGCCAGTTCCTTCAGCACTTCCATCTCCGTCCGGGCGTGGCTGAGCATATCCACAAAATTGTAGACGATAATATTGATATCATTATTCAGCAGGTTATGCATATTATTCACCAGGTCCTGTCCGGCCTGGTAGTTCAGGACCTTCGTATAGGAGAATTTCAGATTATCCTTTTTCAGGCGCTTCAGTTGGGCACGGAAGAATTCCTCTTCGAATAGATTCTTACCCCCCTCCTCTTCATCGTTCTTCCACTGCGAAGGGAATTGCTTGTCAATATCGATGGGCATCATCCCCGCGAAAATGGCATTCCGGCTGTATTGGGTCGCCGTAGGCAGGATACTGTAGAAGCTATCCTCTTCAACTATGCGAAAACTCTCGGAGAAGATCGGCTGAATTGCCTTCCATTGGTCCACACGCAGGTTATCCAGTAAAATGAAGAAGGTGGGCGTCCCCTTTTCCACATGAGGCAGCACTTTGAACTGCAAGAGATTATGCGACATGATGGGCGCCTCTGGCGATTTCGGGTTCACCCAACGGGCATAGTTCTTCGAAACGAACTTAAAGAACTCGGTATTTGCCTCCTGTTTCTGCGACTGCAGTACTTCCCGCATCTCGGGGCTATCCGACTTCTCCATCTCCAGTTCCCAATACACCAACTTCTTATAAATATCCATCCACTCGTTGTAATCGGGGTTGCTGTTGAGGGCCATGAAAAGATTACGGAACTGTTGCTGGTAGGCGGTCGTCGTCTTTTCCGATACCAGCCTCTTGTTATCGATGATCTTTTTCAGGCTTAGCCATACCTGGTTGGGATTTACGGGCTTGATGAGATAATCCGTGATCTGGCTGCCGATGGCATCGTCCATCAGGTTCTCCGTTTCATTCTTGGTGATCAGGACCACCGGTATCTGCTGGTTGATCTCCTTGATCTTGGCCAGGGTCTCCAGCCCCGTGATCCCGGGCATCGTCTCATCGATCAACACCACATCTACTAGATGATTCTCCTTCAGATAATCGATCGCATCAAAACCATTTGTCATCGCCTTCACCTCATAGCCTTTATTTTCCAGGAACAGGATCTGAGAGCGGAGACTTTCTATTTCATCGTCCACCCATAGTATTTTCGCTAATGCCATAAAGCACAAACTACAAACTATCGGCCAGTTTTAAGTAGATTTGTAGGCTGACCCGGTCGTTTTAACAAAATCAAAACAGGAGAATGGTCCCTCAACAATCCCGTAAAATAATTAATGACCCTGTATATGGCTTTATAACCCTGGATCACCCTCTTTTACTGGATGTAATCGCCCATCCCTACTACCAGCGCCTGCGACGGATCCACCAGATGGCCTTCGCACACCTGGTATACCCCGGCGCCGTCCATACCCGTCTTCATCATTCCCTGGGCGCTTATCACCTCATGTGCAATGCCCTGGCGGAACTACAGCGAAAAGGGATCGTTATCACATCCGAAGAAGAACTGGGCGCAAAAATTGCCATTCTCCTCCACGATATGGGCCATGGTCCTTTTTCGCATGCATTGGAAAATGTGCTGGTCCGCGGTGTCAGCCATGAAGAAATATCCATTCTGCTCATGCGAGCCCTGAATGAAGAATTCGGGGGTGCGCTCGATACAGCCCTCGCTATCTTCACCAATGAGCATCCCAAACAGTTCCTTCATCAATTGGTCTCCGGGCAGCTGGATACGGACCGGATGGACTATCTGACCAGGGACAGCTTCTTTACCGGTGTCTCGGAAGGTGTGATCGGTTATGACCGCATCCTCAAAATGCTCACCGTCCATGAAGGTCAGTTGATGGTGGAGGAGAAGGCCATCTATTCCACGGAGAAATTCCTGGTATCCCGGCGCCTGATGTATTGGCAGGTATACCTGCACAAGACCGTGCTCAGCGCCGAGAAAATGGTGGTGAAAATATTAGAACGGGCTAAGGACCTTATTGCCAGGGGAGAAAGGATCCCCTCATCCTCCTTCGTTCTTGACTTTTTCCTGCATGAAGAGGGCGGTCGCATCGCCATCGAGGCGCACCTTGACAAGTTTTGCCTCCTGGATGACTTTGATATCATGAGTACGATCAAGGGCTGGATCTTCCACCCGGATAAAGTATTGTCGCTTCTCTGCCGCGGCCTCATCGACCGGAAATTATTAAAAGTCCGGCTACAGGCAACTCCCTTTGATGAAAAGACCGTAATGGAACTAAGGGATCGCGTCAGCAGGCAGGAACAGATGACGGCCGAAGAGGCAGGTTATTTTGTATTTACGGGTCAGGCAGCCAATACTACCTACAATCCCTCCGATGAAAAAATAAATATCCTCTTCAAAGACGGGACCGTAAAGGATATATCTCAAGTCGACAACGCGCTTATCCAGCAAACCCTGGCAAGCGCTGTGAAAAAATTTTATATTTGCTACTTAAATACAGTTCCTGGTTTATAGTCTCTCGTTTCTGGTTATCGAATAAGGACCCAGAGGCTTCCGACATAGACACATCAACCAGAAACCCAAAACCAGGAACAAGAAACCAAAAACCAGAAACAAGGAACCATGACTTTTTCCGCCACACAAATAGCATTGATCATACAAGGGACCATTGAGGGGGACCCGAATGCCGCCGTAGGCTCGTTCGGTAAGATAGAAGAAGCCGTTAAAGGCCAGCTGGCTTTTCTGGCCAATCCTAAATATGAAGAACATTTGTACACGACGGCCGCCTCAGTTATTATCATCAACGATTCTCTGGAACTGAGACAGCCCGTGGGCGCTACCCTGATCAGGGTCCCCGATGCCTATACCGCCTTCGCCAGTCTCCTGACCAAATACCAGGAGATAGAGGCACAGCAGCTGACGGGTATCCAGCAGCCTTCCTATATCGGAAAAACGTCGAAGACCGGCAATAACGTCTTTGTTGGCGCCTTCGCGTACCTGGGTGAAGGTGTGGTGGTTGGAGATAACGTAAAGATCCATCCGCACGTCTATATCGGCAACAACGTAAAAATTGCCGACCACTCCACGCTGCATGCAGGAGTGAAGATCTACCACGATTGCATCATCGGTGCGCATGTAACCGTCCATGCCGGCTCCGTCATCGGCAGCGACGGCTTTGGCTTTGCTCCCCAACCCGATGGCACCTTTAAAAAAGTTCCACAGATCGGCAATGTTATCGTAGAAGATTATGTTGAAATCGGATCGAATGCCACCATCGACCGGGCCACGATCGGGTCCACCATCATCCGTACAGGAGCCAAGCTGGACAACCTCGTACAGATCGCCCACAATGTAGAAATAGGCCACCACACCGTCATTGCTGCACAGGCCGGCATCAGCGGCAGCACCAAGGTCGGTTCCCAGGTCATGATCGGCGGCCAGGCCGGCATCGTAGGTCATATTCAAATCGCCGACGGAGCCAGGATCAATGCGCAGAGCGGCGTCACCAAATCCATCAAAAGCCCCGGCGGAGCCGTCACCGGCAGTCCGGCCTTCGGATATACCAGCGCTCTCCGCAGTCAGGCCCTCAGCCGCAACCTGCCCGAACTGGAAAAGAGGGTGAAAGAATTGGAAGAACTTGTAAAACAGCTGTTGGCGGAAAAAGTGTAAGCCCGGGTTTGCACCTAGTAAAATTATAAAATACACTTATGTCATCGAATACTCAGCCTTTATGGCCCTTGTCCCTTCGAAGACAGTTATCACAGATCCCGCAATCCTTTGCATCTTTGTCTCCAAAATAATTGGCCATATAACGGCTCCTGCATTCCTCCCCGAGCCGGAGGAAGCGTATCATCGTATGGATGCGATCGGCATACCGCTCTTTTCGCAGGCGGTAGTTCAACGGGTCGATATAAAGATCTTCCGCCGTCGGGCGATCCCGGAAAAAGTACAGCTGCGGGTCTTCTTTACGGGGGCTGTACTCGATGATCCCAAAAGCCTGTAAATCCAACAGTTCCGTCGTTATCTGCCCCGGCTCCTTCCGGGTGAGAAAGGCCAGTTGCTTTTCCCGGATAGGGATGGGGCGATCGAATATTCCTTCATAAGTACGCAGCATCGCATGGATCAGAGGTTCGAATTGGACATGATCCTTCTCGAATTCATAGAGACCCTGCTTGCCCGTGACAAACTTTACCTGGGTTGGTATGAACACCTGTTGTTGAAAATTCAGCAGTCCCTCTTGTTCCAGCGTCTTCAACACACTCATGACCGTGGATACGTCGGCCTGAAAATTATCCGCAAAGCGGGTGACATCAAAATCATAATAATTTCCGCCGCCGCTGCCGGCAGGTAACTGCAGGTAGTTCATCAGGTGCTGATAGACGGGCCGGATCTTGTCAATGCCCGGATAGCGGGCGTCAGGCATTGCTTTTAGATTGACTGCGTCCTGATCCTGACCCAGCAGAACTGCGTAGGCCTTCTGGCCATCCCGCCCGGCACGGCCGGCTTCCTGGTAATAGTTCTCCATAGACTCCGGCGGGTCTGTATGGATGACGGTGCGGACGGCAGCCTTGTCGATCCCCATCCCAAAGGCATTTGTGCTGACCATGATACGGATCTGGTCCTTGACCCAGGCATCCTGCTGCTTCGATCTTTCATCCTGTGAAAGACCTGCATGATAGGCGCCGGCCGTAAAACCCATCGTATGCAGCTGACCGGCGATCTCGCGGGTGGCGCGGCGCGTCTTGCAATAGACGATGCTGCTGCCAGGAACTTTTTGCAGGATCTCCGTGATCTTATGGATCTTTGAATCTACCTTGAAATAGCTGTAAGAGAGGTTTGGACGGCTGAAGGACCCGCGGAACAGATTGGGCCGCTGGAATTTCAGCTTGCTGGTGATATCCTCCAGGACTTCCGGAGTGGCAGAGGCTGTTAGCGCCAGGATCGGGGCCCTGGATTCCTCGCGGATAGCGGCAATCCGCAGATAAGGAGGCCGGAAGTCATATCCCCACTGGGAGACGCAATGCGCCTCGTCCACGGCGATCAGGTTTAGCTGCAAAGAAGGCAGGTACTCTAAAAAAAGGTCTGTCTCCAGCCGCTCGGGGGATACATAGAGGAATTTACAATTACTACGCCCTGTTTGTTGCAGGATATTGATTACCTCTTTCCGGCTCATTCCCGCATACAATGCAAAGGCAGTGATATTCTTCCGTCGAAGATGCTCCGTCTGATCCTTCATCAGGGCGATCAACGGGCTTATGACCAGGCAAATCCCGGGAATGGCCATGGCAGGCACCTGGAAACAGAGCGACTTACCGCCACCGGTAGGCAACAATGCCAGGGTATCCTTTCCCTCCAGGACAGAAGAGATGATCTCCTCTTGCAGGGGTCGGAAGCTCTGATAGTGCCAGTATTGTTTCAGTATGTCGAGGGGGGTGTTCATGGTTTCTTGTTTCTCGTTTCGAGTTCAACTCATAAGTCCAAAAGACGGGTATAAATAAGGCAACCTGGACCAGGAACCCGAAACCAGGAACTTGAAACTAAATTACTTTTTTCACAAAGAGACGCATGGAATTAAAAGCGAGGACGACATCGCTCAATCCCATCACCAGGGCCGCCAGCGCCGGTGTAAGCCAGCCGACCGCTGCGACCGGGATGGCGATGATGTTATAAAAGAAGGCCCAAAAGAGGTTTTGCCGGATGGTTCTGAAGGTATGCTTCCCAAGGCCCAGGGCAGCTGGCAACTGTCGAAGGCCCAGGTTCATCAGAACTACATCTGCGGTCTGCACGGCCAGCTGGGAGGCATCGCTCATGGAGATCCCCACCGTTGCTTTGGCCAGGGCGGGAGCATCATTGATCCCATCGCCAACCATGGCGGTGGGCAGGGCGGCATTTAGCCGGGTGATCTGCTCCAACTTTTGGGCAGGGCTCTGTTCGGCAAATACTTCGGTAATGCCCAGATCCCCGGCCAACTGCCGGCAGGCTGCCTCGCGGTCCCCGCTCAGCAAGATTGTATGAAAGCCGCTGGCTTGCAGCCACTGTATGACGGCGGCTGCTTCGGGACGTACCTCGTCCCTGACATCGATCCAGCCCAGCAACCGGTCGTTGCGGACGATATAGACATTATGACCGGCATCGATATCCTCCCCCGTCGCGACCACTTTATAGGACCCAACCCAATAGATGTCCCCAGTGGCTGTTTCGGCCCGCATTCCCATGCCTTTCACCTCTTCTATTTTGCTCCAGCGGAGATCAGTTGCTGCATCAGCGCCCTTTTGTCCAACAGAGGGGACCATCGGTCCACTGGCCGAAGGCCCATCATTAACATTATTGGAGGAAAGGGCTACTTTCCCGTCAGAGTCCTTTCCTCCAACAAAATGGACCATCGGTCCACTGGCCGAAGGCCCATCATTAACGGCATTGGGCGAAAGGGATACCTTTTCCCCAGCGCCCTTTCGCCCAATCTTCCATTCCTTCGTAATGGACCTCGCAATGGGATGGGTGGAATATTTTTCTACGGAGTAGGCAATCTGCCTGAA
>Ga0247778_1001397_pt1 | contig 10413 bp, 7 predicted proteins | sample UWRJL049202B5_FD_179939 | JGI IMG/M metagenome (GOLD analysis project Ga0247778, IMG submission 179939) | Plant litter microbial communities from Arlington Agricultural Research Station in Wisconsin, United States - UWRJ-L049-202B-5 | ecosystem: Environmental > Terrestrial > Plant litter >... | reverse complement strand
CTCTTGCTAACAAGAACAAGGTTAACGTCTTCAAACTTGGTCGTACCTTCAAAGCTCTACATGAGGCCGTTGCATTTGCGAAAAACGGCATCTTCCCGGTGGTGCCAGAAGATTTGATTTGGCGCTTTGCAATGAAGCTAGAGTTTGGCAACGATCTCAACAAAGTCGCCGAAGATGCCGTCCGAATGGTTCAGCGCATGAGTCTAGATTGGATGGTTATGGGAAGAAGACCTTCAGGAGTCTGTGGTGCTTGTCTTATTTTGGCAGCCCGTATGAACAACTATCGCCGGTCCATCACCGAGGTCGTTTACATCGTCAAAGTCACAACACATACTATCCAAAAGCGTTTGGATGAGTTCAAGATGACTCCTAGCAGTGCTCTCACCGTCGATGAATTTCTCAATAACGAGTTTCTGGAATCAGCTCATGATCCCCCCTCCTTTTACGAAAAGACAGAGGAATATCAGAAGAACAAGAAGCGAAGAAAGCGTAAGCGCAAGGGTCACGATGGTGTTGAAGGCGCCGGCGACGACGATGATGATGCAGAAACCGTGGATGGCGAAGATGACTCGAACAAACGCCAGAGAACCGAAACTACACTAAACCCAGATAATCCTGTTCCAACTGTCGAACTCCGAAGAGATGCTGACGGCTTTGCAATTCCACCACCACCTTCTCAACTCCAATTATCATCACAACCCAGTCAGCAGACAAATACTCCTATCGATCCCGACATGATCGACGATATTATTCAAGACAATGATATCATCATGGACGAAGCGGGCACATCGTTCCGGAAGCTTGTCGATCAATTTGGCGACGTGGGTGCTCTTCAACCTGAGGAGGATGAGATTTCTACTTTATCTGGCCCAAATCGTGGTCGACAAATTCACGTCCCCAGGGAGTGGGCGAGGGCTGAGCAACAACTCGCGGAGCAAATGACTGAGATGGTTTCGGATCCCAGTACCATGGAGCACGCTATTGCCTATGCTGAGGCCGAAAAGCGCGTTGCTAGGCACATGGCCGTTGCCATGATAACACAGAAAGGCCTTCCGTTCGACGAGACTGCTGAAACTATCGGCGAAGACGAATTCGCCAATGATCCGGAAGTCCAGAATTTCATCCTTGGTCCAGAAGAGGCAGCAAAGAAAGAAAAGATGTGGATCAACGAGAATAAATCATGGCTCCGACTGCAGCAGATCAAGGAGTACAAGAAAAAGCAGGAGGCCAATGGTCCCCCGAAGGCGAGACGAAATCGAAAGAAGAAGCCCCGTATTGGAGAAGGTCAAACGAGTGCGGCTTCCACGCCTGCGGAGGCCGTCGCCCAAGTGATGAAGGACCGGAAGTTCTCTTCAAAGTTCAACTATCGAGCCTTCGAGGAAATGTTTGAGAGTTCGGATGCGGGTCTCGGTAGCGCGGCTACTAGTCGAGCTGGAAGCCGTGCTCCAAGTGATATTGGCGGGTCGACTCCGGCATCGACTGCAGCGAGCGTTCCTGCTACTCCTGTTGCAAACGAGGATAGCGAGATGGGCGATGCCGATGATTATGTCGACCCGGATGATTACGTTGATCCGGAAGCCGAGGGCAGCGTTCAGGATGAAGGGGAAGATTGGAGGAAACAACTCAAGGAGACAGGAGATCCAGATCAGGGTGAAGAATCTGAGACTGAATACCCGGATCTCGGATTTGGCGACGATAAAGATCCATTTGACGACGAAGAAGGTGGTTTTGACGGCCCAGAGGATTTCGACGATGAGTGAAGTGGTATCGATGGCGTTTCAGAATGAGAATTATGGGCGTGGGACTTGGAAATGGTTGAATTAGTTGGCGTTTGGATGGCCTACAACGATACCCAGGGAAGATTTAATGGGTGCTAAACAGAAGCTGCAGATTATGTACATTGTAGAATATTCATTATATGAAAGATAGTACTTATTGAGAATGGGAGTCTCAACATGGAATGCATCTATAATTTATATATACTATGATGTTTCTTTTGGGGTTATCTCTTTTACATCTCACCAATTGACCTGCCGTGAGCTTTGGAATACAAGTCTTACCGTGGTAGATGTACTCATTACTTTGCGTACACCTTAGTCTCACTTCTTTGAGAATTGGCTTTGAATCTGAGCATAGTGGTTGTCGAATGATTTGGTTATAAGATTTCAGTAGAAGTGAGGTTTAGTGGATAGAAACCTACCCCTGCAGCTATCAAATGCACCTCTTTATGCGCTAATCCCAATCAGACAACGGAAGGGTGTGGACCCAGTAATTCAGGTCCGAGCACCCCAAAGGTGGAGCCAACACCCCGGACAAACAGATCGACGGGCGGAGGAAGCTCTGAGCACGCCCGCCCGTTCAATGGTGAGCTCATGCCCCCTCGCTCAGCTGTGCCTGCCTTGCTTTCCCCCCGAACTCCCATCCATCCTTCAACCAACTTCTCCCTCCCCCCTCCCCCCCCCTTTTTCCACACCCACGCAACCACCAACTCAGCCCGTGAAAGCCAATTGCCATATTTACATAACTTAATCAAACATGTCTACGAGAAAGAGAAAGCAAGATGAGGAGCTAGTCGCTTTGCCTTCGGATGAGTCTGAGGAAGAAGAAGAGTATGTGTTGCCTTTTCCATCCACCACACCGCTCTCTGCAATCGCGTATACTTCTTGTGGCTTCAATTGGGGTCGCTACAGCTTCAAGTGTTGTTGGAATGCTTTATTTTGAATGAAATCGATGATATATCTCACCTATTGCTGCCACAGCCTTCTTATCGACTCATCGTGATATCGTCACTGTTGCAGCCTCGAAGCTAATGTGTGACTCCCTTGACAGATACGAAGATAGCGAGCCTGAAGACGTAGCCAACGACGACGAGGAAGATAGTGAAGTGGATTCTGAGGATCCAGAGGAAGATGAGGAGGAAGTCGAAGGTATGTATGCGGCATTTATGTCCTTGGCGCCCTTCGCATAAAGCTGTCTGTGGACAGCATCAACCGCAGAAAGGATCGACTAACAGATGAAATCAGAAGCTCCACCCGCCAAGAAGAAGCGCAAAACGGTGGACGAAGCTCCTGAGGCTCCAGCTAAGAAGAGCAAGCCTACACCAAACCATCCAGAGCCTGACGATCTAAAGACCGAAGGCGTAAGTAACTCTGAGTCCTTGTTGATATACTCCCCAATATTCTTTGCTTTTATCTTATGTACTTCGTTTTAACTCCGAAATAACATACCCCAAACCTTCTTGATTGGGATAATACTAACTCCCGAATGTTGCTAGGACGAATTTGAGGACGAAGATCCAGAAGTTCCCGCTACCGCTACAGAGAAAAAGCATATAAAGGCCGTGGAAGCGGACGACTCCGATTTTGACGAGGGAGATGAGGTCGCTGATGAGGCTGAAAACGACGACTGATGTCGTAGGATTTGCATGCCAGAGGCGACCTTGCGCTATGATTCAATGATAAATGGATGGGATGGAACGGAACGGAACGGAGCATAGGAGGAAGGACTGGAATACACGGAATGGAAAGGATATAAGAAAGGGTTTGTAGAAGCGGCCCTTTGCTTTGCTTTAGATCTCGTACGCAATCCAAAAGTTTCCCACTCCCCGGCCCATGTCGTCTTATCTATTACTCGTATACTTCCATATCGAATCCTTGTCTTATGCGGCTGAACGGGCAGTGGCGATGGCCAGTCGTGTGATCTGCATTAGGACATGTGCAAGGTCGCAGGGCTGATGCATGCTCCGCCGTTTCAGTATTGTCTGAAGACGTTAGACGTTTCCACCAGAAGGGAACGGTCGACCCTTATTAGATAAAACTGTTGGAAAACCCTTCCTCTTTTTATGTCGTCGAATTTCCTTGCAGTAATTTATTTCTTGCTTTCGTTCTATGTATCTGCAGATTTCAGTCGAGTTTTTCATATTTGTTGTTGCATCGTGACACGCTCACATCACGGGAACGGCACATCAACAGGTCCGCTTACCTGCTATCTGGAACGAGTGTGCTATTGTTCCACACTCGAGCTTCACGAATTTTCTTTTATGGTTCCCGGAAACTTGCTGGACCGAGGCAACTTATTCTTATCATATTCGCTGTTGTTAAAATTGAATTGGACTCATTGCTTCCTATTTTGTCACCGACAGATCAGAGTGTATTCTTCTCTTCATAAGATCGATCTTACCTTAATGATTAGCCATGAGCAGGCGGTTCTCACAACTGTTTGTGCTGCCTGTACGACCTAGTCCTCCTACGCTTTCTCCCGCGGGTGACGAGAGGGATGTCCCACACTCTGTAGATGTTTCTCCTACAAAAGGGAGGAAGCGCGACTCCGTCAAAAACCTCGCCAGTCATTTATTCTCTCGCAGTCGAAACTTAACTTCTTCTCCTAGAGCTTCACCCCCAACAAAAGAAACAACTTCGAGCATCTCACGGCGTCTGACACTCAACTCGTCACCAATTCGACGACCTTCATCCCGTCACGACTCTGGCATCGGATCCGAGAAATCATCACTTGAGAATCTCTCCGCCAAATCCAGTCTTTCTACACTACCCCTCGAGCAATATCTCCAACTCACAATCCTACTCGAGAAGCTCGAAACGTCCCTCAAAGCCCAAGACTCAATGTCTCACTCCCTCTCGAAGAACCTCCATTCCCTCATGGCCGTCAAAGAACTCCACATCAGAGCCAATAGAAGACTTCAGAATGACTGGAAGGCTGGCCTGGTCAAAGAGATGAACACTGTCCGTGAGGAGCTCCGAGCCATCTTCACCAAGAAAGCGACTCTGATGCAGCGGAGTCTGACAGTAGTTCGCAAGCTCTCGGCCTCTGTTGCTCGAGCAGAAAGAACGAGAGATGGTGCGGTGTGCATTGATTTGGAAGGTCTGGCATTCGCGCTGGATAAGGTCAAGAGCGATCTGATGTACCAGGGTGCTTTATCAGAAGGTATCATCGATGCGCTGACACGGAAATGTTGGAAAAGTCGCTGGGTTAGGACCACAAGCCAGGCCGTGGAAATGAGGCGATTTGTAGCGTTTGTTGTGGGGAGAGTGAGCAAGCTGCATACACTGTCGAGGGACATGGAAGATTTGATGGTGGCAATACATAGATTTATGTTGAGGGCTGAGGCGGTTTAAAGATTAGATGGAATACTTCTGTTTGATGATACCACGATATGGGCGGAGATTTAGGTCTAAGCATTTGAGACGTTACGGAAATGGTGAGAGCGCGGCGTATCGGCCTTTAGAGGATGGTAACTTTCAAAATGTATAAATCGTTCCTACTCCAATCAAGTACTTGCCGAATCGAGCTGGGGAAAGAACAGTTCAGGTCTCATCTAAAATTGATCTGCGAGTGCACGTCGTCCTTGCTTTTGCACGGCGATGATGTTTCACAACTTTACTCAAACAAAAAGCAACGAAAACAGGTGTGATTAAAAGAAAGACGTTCCACAAAAGCTCTCAACTCTCATTCCGCCTAGCCCTATTCTAATATGCCTACACCAGGTCCAGCGTCCGCCGCTGTGCCCCCATAGAGGGTAGCCTGGAAATGCCTCCACGACATCTCGTCCTTGAAATTAGGCAGATGCTCATTTGAAAAGACAACATCTTGTAGGGCGGTGAAATTGACGATTCGCACCATGTTAGGCGCAGTGAGAGAATCACAAAAGCAAGGCGGATGCAAAATAGGCAGGTTGGTGATTGTGTGTTCCATGGAATATGCGCCTTTGGTCATGTTCAAAAGTCGGTTTCCGCGGAGGAGTTCACTTTGCCCATGCTGCAAGCTAAAGCCTGAGAGTATCCATCGGGCATAACATATAAATTACCAGTCCTGCGAATGACATACCAGCCCATTATCAAGTAATAGACGAGATACCAAGATAGCAAGTAGCATCTGATTTCTGTGGGGAAATTTAGGAGTTGTGTAGTGTTTGGTTAAATTAGGCGAGGTTCGCAGCGGAGTATCCTCGGGAAATTTTGTGGCACTCGTATATATTTATATAAGGAAAATTTAGTCTTAAATGCAAAATCATTGCAGGCCTGGTGGCGTAAGTTTACATTCAAACATAGTCTTATTCCACATACTGACAATCTCTCTAGCTAATGGTAAGGCGTTGCTTTCCGGAACCTCGAAAGAGGTGTGTGTGATTGGCAAAGATTGCGGGTTCGAGTCCCGTCTGGGTCGGTTTTCTCTTTTCATTGGAAGAGTTGGTTCATTTTATATTTTGTTTTTGACTTCTTCGAGCTCTCTCTCGCTTTTTTTTTTTTTGGTTGCCCAATGACGTTCTTCCTCCCTGGCTCAAAAGCCTCATATCTACCCGTAGCCTACTCGCTTCGAACCTGTTATTCATTGTCAAAGCAAGATTATCTGGTGCTATTCACAACAATCTGCAAGGACATGGTACGAAACATAGCGACAGCAACAGCAACGTGTGCAATTTCAAATGCTAACGTTGTGAGTGGCCTGTAACGTTGCACGTTTCTTGACAATCCCCACTATGGTGGGGGTGGGGTTACGACGAGGCTGAACCTCGATCAGGCTGCCACTTATATAAAGACTCCATCTTGATCAAATTCAGCTTTGCCCACTTTAGCATCTCTAATAACTCCCACGATGGTGCCCCATGCGGATTCCCCAGCCATCGACGATGTTGAGCGTCTCCCTGCCCCGCCTCGCCCTCAAATGTCCGCAAGCCCTCCCCGGATCCTCATTATCGGAGCAGGATCCCGAGGCGATGCATATGCCAGGGCTACGGGGAGGTCGTCGAACGGTGTAGTAGTGGCAGTGGCGGAGCCCATTAAGTACAAACGACAGCGACTCGGCGAGGAATACATATGGGGAAAAGCGGTGCCGTCAGAAGGACAGGAATTCGTGGATTGGAAGCAGTTCCTCGCATACGAACAAGACCGCCGAGCAAAGGCTGCAAGAGGAGAAGATGTAGCTGAAGGAATAGATGCTGTGTTCATCTGTGTGCTCGATGAGATGCACAAGGACGTAATTGTTGGGCTGGCACCGCTCGGTCTCTCGATCATGTGTGAGAAGCCACTTGCTACGAGCTTGGAAGACTGCGTTTCGATATACAAATCCCTTCTTCCCAATCTTCCAGATACAACACCGTCGAGTATATTTTCAATTGGTCATGTTTTGAGGTATAGTCCCCACAATATACTTCTTCGGAAGCTGCTGCTGGAAGAGAAAGCTATTGGAGAAATTATGTCTGTCAACCATACAGAACCAGTGGGATGGTGGCATTTTACCCATAGTTATGTCAGGTATGTTTCCCAATCAATCATACAATCCAAGGCTAATGACCTCAGGGGGAACTGGAGAAAAGAGTCAACGACAGCGCCCTCTCTTTTAACAAAATCATGTCATGATATAGATCTGCTCCTTTGGCTGCTATGCTCTCCACCTCCTTGCTCTTCTCAGCCAGCTCATATTCCAGCCACCGTCACCTCATCCGGCTCCCTCCAGTACTTCAACAAGACCCGCAAGCCAACAGCCGCAGGAGATGCGACAAATTGTCTCTCCTGCCCCATCGAAGAGTCATGCAAATATTCCGCGAAGAAAATATACCTTGGCCCTCAGCTCAAAGGGCTAGCATCAGGCAACACTGATTGGCCCGTCGACATTGTCGTGCCGGAAATCGAAGAATGCATAGCCTCCGGCGGTCCCTCCGCAGGCGAATCTGCTATCACAGCCAAGTTGCTCGAGAACTACAGCAGTGAGACGCCTATTTCGGAAATTGCGGCTAGGAACTGGTTTGGACGCTGCGTGTGGGAATCTGATAACGACGTCAACGATGATCAGGTGGTAACTATGACTTGGGACAATGATCCATTACCAAAAATCAACAATGATAATGAGCAAGCCCTCGTTGGGCGAGGTGCTAAGACAGCAGTCTTTCATATGGTAGCTCATACCAAGAAGATATGCCACCGCTATAGCCATATCTATGGCTCTGATGGCGAGATCTATGCAGACAGTGAGACGATCACGGTGGAGGATTTCAATACTGGGGCGAAGAAGATCTATAAGCCCCATATGGCGGGAGGTGGACATGGAGGGGGTGATGACGGACTGGCGAGGCAATTTATTTTGGCTTGTGATGCGGTCAAGAATCACGGCTTCGATGTTGCAGACGCACAAAAACTGCATGTTGGATGCAGTTTGGAGGAAGTGATCAGAAGCCACGCGATGGTCTTTGCGGCGGAAGATGCGAGGAAGGGGAGAAAGGTAATCGACTTCAATGCATGGTGGAAGAAGGAGGTCGAAGGGAGTCTTCTGAGGGCCTGATTTATATTGCTAGGAGGTAACGGCACAAATACAATTTGACATATTGACAAGACCGACAAGATGAATAGTTTTGACACGGCCTTGCGTCGATTCAGACCCCGTCAAACCACCGCGAAGAAATGCAAGATTTGTATCGGTCGTTGATCTAGTAGATACGATGGGCCATTCGCCGTCTTATATCGGAAAGCAGTCCGCATTAAAATCATCGGTCGTGTAAAACTTCGCCCCCATTTCTTGGGGGGGGGGGGGGGGTTCATTTTAAAAAATAGTGCCATATTTGTAGTTATTGTGCAGTCTCCATCATATCAATCTTATTTCCTTACCAGGTACCAAAGTAAACACGACCTAGATACATACCTAGGTAGCTTTGACACCTACTAGATATAATTGAAATTTTCAAAATGGCAAGATACAACAACTACCTAGGTAGCTTCGGAACCATATTCCTCGGTTTGATCAAGATTGAAAAATACTAGGTACCTAGGTACCAGTAACTAATTCCCTACTTGAACTACAAAGGTAAGTACGTATTGCCAGAAGGAACAATAATAAATTTACAGCCTAAAATATGAAGCTACCGACGTCTCTAGTGACTGTCGCCGTCCTATTCCTCCCTGGCAAGATCCAAGAAATCCCGACTCATACCTACCTAGGTAGGTTATTCACCAGCTTTCTCCTATCATACCCGAAATAAAACCTACCTATTAGGACCTAAGCACCTAGATATATAAGATCTGTGACAAATTTATAGGGGTTTAAGTCGTACCTAGGTAGACAAATAAAGAGTTTATTACTAATATAAAAATATGTAGATATAAAAAGTTTGAAGTATCTTAGTATTGCCTAGGTAGTGATAATCTTTATCTGCGCTCTAAGAAATCGAGCGAAACTCCGAACCCTGGAGTGTTAAATTATTATAATTAATAATAACTTACGTAATCCTAAATATGGTTTAAACCTAATTAGGAATAGCTTAGAACAGTTTAGAAGCTTCCCCGAGGTTATCTGAAGGAAGCTGAACTAGTTTATAGGATAATTTCTATGTAATTTTATAAGATTCTATGACACATAATTACCGCGGGAATTAATCCTAAATAAACAATAAGTTTTATTAGTTTATATATATAATATATAATATGATATATAATATAATATATAACATAGAAATTAATAAAAAATTCTAAAATCCAATTTAAAATTATAAATATCTTGAAATTATTCTATATTTAAATTTTTTTTAAATTCAAATTTTATTTATTTAATTAATTAATATTAATATCGATTTAATAATTATTATATATTTTTTCCCTACAATTTTATATAATAATAATAATAATTTTAGTATTATATTAACATTATTTATAAGAATTTCTGTTACAAATATATAAATTTGTAAAAATAAATATAAAATTTTATTTAATTCGATTGATTAATAAAAAATCTAAATCCGTGATTCGTATTCTTAAGGCTAAATTAATATAAATATATAAATATTAATTTTTAAAAATAAATAGAAATAATTTATAATTTATAATAAATATATTTAATATTATATCAAATTAAAATATTTATATTTTTAAATATACTAATATAAAAGATTATAATAGTTTTATAATTAACAATAAAATAATATAATAATTTAGTTTTATTAAATTTAAATTAATTAAATATTTAATTTTTTAGTTAATATTTTAAAAAACTATTTTTGGAGAAAAAAAGAATTATTATAAATTAAAATTTTAATCAAAATAAATTAATCAAATAATTTTATTTATTCATTAATATTAATTAAATTAAGACTAATTATAAAACTTTTAATTAAATTAAAAAACGAATTTTTTAGCAAATAAATCTAAAATCTATATAGTATTATTAATTAAATAAATAAATTTATCTAAATTATATTAATACATATATAATATATATAAATTATTTTATAAATATATTCAAATTATCTTGTAAATATATAAAAATTATTTTATAATATATTTGAATTATTTTATAATTTAAATATAAAATAAATTATTTATATTTTAGAATAAATAAACAATATTATAAATTTTTAATATTTTAAAATTATTTTATAAGTTTTAAATAAATTTATTTATTTAAATATTTTTA
>Ga0247778_1001395_pt1 | contig 10421 bp, 2 predicted proteins | sample UWRJL049202B5_FD_179939 | JGI IMG/M metagenome (GOLD analysis project Ga0247778, IMG submission 179939) | Plant litter microbial communities from Arlington Agricultural Research Station in Wisconsin, United States - UWRJ-L049-202B-5 | ecosystem: Environmental > Terrestrial > Plant litter >... | reverse complement strand
TAAAATTGAGGTAATATTATCAAAAAATTATTGGTATAAATACCAAATTTGATCAGATTTTTATTATTATTATTATTATTATTATTTTTCGATTTTTTATTATTATCGATTTTTTTTTTTTTTTTAAATTAAATTTTAAATTTGGTTAAATTTAATTATTTTCGATTTTTTTATTTTTCTCAAATTTTATATATTTTTTTTCTTTTTATTAAAATAATTTTTATTATTATAAGAGATATATTTATTATAGTTATTATATTTTAATTATTGTTTACTATTGTTATTGGATTTATTAGACCCCTTTCTTTTTTTATTATTATATAATTTATTATTATAATAAATTTTATTAATATCGATTTTTTTTTGGTTTTTTATTTAAGTTTTATTAATAATATTAATAATAAATTAATCGAATATGATTTTCGTAAATTTGATTCAAAGATTCGATTTTTATTTATTAATTTATATAAATTATACTTTTAATAATACAAAAATAAAAAAAATTGTAAACCAATCATTGGATAGTTTTATTAAAAAATCTATCAATTTTTAAATAATTTTTTTATATATAAATATAAAATCTTTCAAATTCTTGAAATTTTTATATTTCAATAATATAAAAATAATAATTGTATTATATATTAATATAACTCCTGAATTTTTATATTAATTTTTTAGAATTTGCAATATCTCCAATATAATATTTTTATTATTATAATATTATTTATAAATAACCGATATATTATTTATAATTAAGATTTTTATTTTAATATTTCTTTTTTTCTATTTCTTTCGTATTCTAAATTTAATAATATCAATATTATTTTTATATTTATTAATCTTTATAAATATTTTAATTTTCTTATCAAAGTAACTTTCGAGGTTATATAATTTAATTAATATAATTAATCTAGATTTCCATAAATTGAAATTATTTTATTTTCTTAATTAATATTTTTTTAATATTATCGAAAATCTTAAAAATTCCGTTAATTTTTTTTTTAATCAAAGATTTTTATTTTTAAATCTAAAAATTCTGAAAATAATAATAAAAGTGGACCTAAATCGTTTTATAATGAATTTGATTTATATAAAATATAATTCCTATTATTATTATTTTGCATAACTTTACTTTTTTTTATATTTTTTATTTCTTATTATAGAATTTTTAATAATTTATTAATATTGTTAAATAGATCCTTTTTGAATATTGATTAATTATATTCTAAAAATTTATTTATTTAAAATAAATCCTGAATATAAAATTTTGATTTATTATAATCTTTTTTAAGATTTTTAATATATTAATCGAATTTAAAATAATTAAGAGAAGAATATTTTGATATAGGAATTGGAGTAATTAATTCCTTAATAGTATTATCAAAAATATTATCGATTATTAATATTGGGAAATAAATTAGAAAAAAAGATTATCAATTTATTAATATAATTTTTAATATTTTATTTAATTTAATTCAAAAATTATTATTTGATATATTCAATAATTCGAACTGAAACTTTATCGATTATATATTAATTTATCATTATATTGCAGCTTCAGATAGTATTAATTTTATATATTGGGATGTTTATATTATTATAATATGAATAATTAATATTTAGATTGAAATTTTTTTAACCTTTCTGGATCACGAATCCAGATTTATAATTTATTGTAATATTTTGTATAGGCAGTGGTTAACATGAAAAGTAGGGAATGTAATATTATTATATTATAATATCTAAATGTTAGAGACCTTAATTTATATGGTAATGGACCACGCTAGTCCCCATTTGGATTACGCGAGGACTACAGCCATTCACATGTCGCAACAATATATTTATTAGTTATTAACCAACCATTAATTGGCCAAATTATTATTATAATAAGATAATAAATTTTTGATATAGATTATATGAATTATATTATTGATATTTTCTCTTATTTTGTTATTATTAAATATAAGGATTTCGGAATGTATGATAGCGTAGGTAATTCGGTCAAATTCGAAAACAAAGGTACAATCTATATCCCTATCAAAAATATAGATGGGAAATAAATTATTTTTATTTTTTTAAATATTAAATTTTATTTGCAAATAGGTTTTTTCAATTTTATTTCTATTTCGCAATTTTTTTAGAAAGATTTAAAATTATCTCTTAGTGAATTCTCTATTTTATAAATAATAAATAAATATAAAATTAAAGTAGTAATTAAAAATAGATTATAGTTTCTAGATCAAACTTAATAATTATTTGATTATTATAAATCATAAATAAAAATTATCTAATTAATAAAATTGATTTGATTAATAAATTTTTTTATTTCTATTTTTCTTAATAATCATTTCTTTTCTTTTTTGAACAATATTTTGTCTATTAATTTTCTTTTAATTTTTTTATTATTAAATATTATTATTTTTTTAAATATCTTAATAATTATAATTTTTTTTTGATTGGTTAATTTTTTTCTTTTTTTTGATCTTTGTGTTATTTTTTATTATAATTTAATATTTTATTCTTTTCTTACTTTTATTATTATATTAATAATTCGAGATCTTTTTTTTATTCAGTCACGACTATTATTTGTATTTGTACTAAGAGCTTCTAGAATAATCTAAATTTATATTATTATTTAAAATAAATTTCTGTAATATAATTGAATGGAATATTTTGGGGCTTAAAAATTAAATAAATTAATTATTATTATAAAAAATATTAATTTTATAAATTTTTTTTTTAAAAATATATATATTTATAATATTTGTTTTATTTAAAAAAATAAATAATATTTTATATTTATTAAATTATTTTAAAAAAATATTTTATAATATTTATTTATTTAAATATAATAAATTTTATTTCAATTAAAAGATTCGATAATAACCATTATTTCGTTATTTTTAAATATAATAAGATTAAATTTATAATAATTTATTTTATAAAAATTAAAAAAAAATTATTAATTATTTTAATTATTTTAAATAATATTATAAATATGTTAATCTTGACTAAATTATTAAATAATTTTATAATAATAACGAAAACAAATATATTATTAATTGGTTCTAGAAATATCTTTTTAATGTTAAAATTTTGTAGAAGATTATAAAAATTTATATATTATAAATAAATAATTTTTCAAAATGTTTCAATTAAATCATTTGATATAAGACTGCTTTTTTTCTCAAATATACCAAATTGTCCCTCGAGTACTGGCCTGAAATTATATATTATACCATATATTTATATTATTGCAATATTTATTCTTTATTAAAAGATATTATGTTACCCTATAGAATATTCTACCACTGCATTCTCCGTTATGATTATTGTTAAATTATTATTAGTAATAATAACTTACGTAATCCTAAATATGGTTTAAACCTAATTAGGAATAGCCTAGAACATTCTAGAAGGTTCCCCGAGATTACCCGAGGGAAACCGAACTAGTTTATAGGATAGTTTTTATATAATTCTACAGGATTCTACGACGCGTAATCACCGCAGGAACTAGTCCTAAATAGGCAGTGAGCTTCACTAGCTTACGTGTATAATACGTAATACAATACGTAATACGGAAGCTAGTAGAAGACTCTAGAATAAGAGCCCAGGGCTATAAATACCCTGAGCTTACCCTGTAATTAGGCTTCTTCTGAATCCAAGTTTTGTTTACTTAATCAATTGACGCTAGTACCGATCCGGCAATCCTCACGTGCCCACTCCCCACAATTTTCACAATATCAAATCTCAATATTTATTATTTTTATCTAAATATAAAAATAATTAAAAATCAACTGCAATATATTTTGAAATTTTTCCAGATAGTATATCTCGAGAAAATATTTTAGGATCATAGTATAAAAAATTATAATAATATTAATACTTTCATAAAAACCTTAAACCAATTTTTATTAATTGAGTTATTTTATATTATTGATATTATTTTTAAATAAAAATATTAGTTTATTATAAATTTTTTGATATATATTATATTAAATATATAACCTGATTTTATATTTTTATTTTAGTTATTTCGCGATTCTTTACCAATTCAATATAAGTTTATATAATTGTAATTAAATAGGTTTTCAAATATCTAAAAGAAATCTTTTATATAGGATTTATTTTCTGTGAATCATTCTAATTATTCACCGGTTATAATAATAGCAATTAAACTAGTGACCCCGCTATTTATTGATTAATCTTCGGTTATATTTTTAATCTAAACTTTACTATTATTTCTTGGTTTTTTAAATAACAATTTATAATATTTTTCTCCTTTTGTGAAACTGAATATATTGGTATAACAAATATTATTAAAAAGATTATTTAATTTTAGGATTTTTTTAAATAAATCTAACCCGATTTAAATATTAATTTAAATATTATTATTATTTATAGCAACAATTAGGGTGTTATTACCTTAACTTACAATAATATTTTCTATAATTATATTAAATATTTTGATATAAAATATTATTTTATCTAAGAAAAAATTAATAATAATAAAATCAAATTATAATATATTTTTATTATTAAATAAATAATTGATAATTTTATTAAATCTTTATATAAAAATAAATTTTAGATATTTAAAACTATTATAAAAATCGAATAATAAAAATATTATGGGAATATCCGTTTCTGGAGGAGAATTGATTATTAAACGGTTTTTTATTTTTATTTCTTAATAATTTTTTCATTATATATAATATAACCAAATATAAATAATCTAATTCGATTATTATATTTATTATTTTTATTTATATTTAATTATTATCTCTTTTATCCAATTTTATTATATTTATATAATAATCCTTCCCCAAATCTTTTTATTTTATTAGATTTTGGCTAAAATTTATAAAAACTAGTAACATATTTATATAATTAGATTTTTTATAAAACATTTTTTTTATAAAAGCTACCTCTTCTAGCTAACTAATGGGAATGTTAGTATATAATTAGCTAATCGGGTGGCTAGGGTTTTACGGGCCCAGCCACCCTCATTTCCCCCTATATAATGGGGGCGCAGCCCCCATTATGTAGGGTTAATCCAATGCTCTTTCAACAATAATAGACCTAAATATTAAAAGGACTGAATTAAGGATCTATTATATTATTATATATAAAAATATAATATAGATTATATTTATATTATTAGGACGAAACGCGCAGGTTATACTTAGAATAGTTAGAAAATAAGTACTCGAGCTATTAGATATCCTAAAATTAGGAGATATATAAAAAATAATCGCGGAAGAAAAAAGGAAAAAAGTTTAAAAAAAATAGTTTTTTTATTTTTTAATATTAATATAATTATTTTTATATAATAAAATTATTATAAAAACAGAAAAAACTTAAGATTAATATTTAAACTTAATATATTATATAAATTGATTAAATAAAAATCATGATATAAATTATAAAAAAACCAAATTACAGAATATAAGATCTTAAAATTTCGTATTGGACTAAAAAAAATCAATATAACCGAAAAATATTAGTATTTGGTTTTTAATACTAGTATTAGAAGAAAAAAAGTATAGGTTATATTTAACTTTAATATACAAAAGAATCTTATTTTCTTGGAAATGGTCAAATAGATAAATATATTAATACGGGAGAAGGGTAAATTTTACCCACTTAATATTATTAATAAAATAATAATAAAACAAAATAAAAAAATAATTATATATAAAATTATTTTTATATAAATAAAAAAAAAAATATATTAAAAAAAAAAAACTAGGATATTATCAAAATAAAAACGAATCAAATTATATTAAATATATCTTGAATAAAATAATATAGTTCAAAAATGAATTAAGAAACTTATAAATTAAAATTTTTCTAATATAATTATATTAATAATATATAATAATAATATAACGATAAAAAAAATTAATACTATTTCTTACAAAATGCCAAAATATACAATCCGAGGTTCTTTATTAATCGATAATTAAATCAAGAAAAAGATATTAATATAATATAAAAAATTTAAAAAAAAATTTATAACCCAAAAAATAAATTTTTTTTATTTAAATATTAATTATAAAATTATAAAATATTTTTAAAAAAAAAATATAACAAAAAAAATTTATAAAAAGAATATATTAATAAAATATTAAAAAAAATTCTAGGAATTATATTCTTTAATTAGAATAATAATTCTATTTATAAAAAAAAATTAGGTTATTAAGATTTTGCGTCGATTATCAAAAATTGAACAAAATTATAATTAAGAATTAATATTTGTTTCTTAAAATAAATAATTTATAAAAATAATTAAGATTAATAATTATATTTATATAACTAGATTTACAAAATATATATTATTTTATTTATATCGTTAAAAATGAAAAATAGAAAACAGCCTTTTGAATTTATTATAATTATTATAAATATCAAATTATATTATTTAAATTAATTAATACTCCAATAATATATTAAAAGATTAATTATAATATTTTTCAGGAGTTCCTAAATAAATTTTATATTTATTATTTGGATAATATCTTGATATATTCGAGCAATGAGTTAGAATATAAAAGACATATTAAATAAATATTAAATATATTAATACAAAAAGGATTTCGACTAAAATTACTAAAATATAATTTCTATATTTAGAAGATTGTTTTCTTAAATTATATTATTATACTAAAGAAAATTATTATGGACCCCAAAAAGGTCGAAACGATTATTAATTAAAAAATATCAAATATAATAAAACAAATATAATCGTTCTTAGGATTTACAAATTTCTGTCGAAAATTTATTAAAAAATATTCGAAACTAATTTTATTATTAATAGATATAACCCAAAAGAAATAAATTTTTAATTGAACAAATAAATTAAATAAAATATTTCAGAAACTAAAATAGGTTTTTATTAAAGAATTTATTAAATAAAATTATTAATCAAAATTCGAATCAAAAATTAAATCGGATATATTAAACAAAATTATAAATAAAAATTTTAACTAATTATATCTAAATAAAAAATAATATTTTATAATTTATTTTTTGAAAAAAATAATATTTGTAGAATTTAATTATAATATATATAATAAAAAATTACTAATTATAATTAAATATTTAAAAGAATGGAAATATTATTTCTAAAAAATAAATTTCCTGGTTATTATTTTTATTAATTATAAAAATTTAATTTAATTTATTATAATAAAAAATTTAAATTAACGATAAATATAATAAACAAAAATCTTTGTTATATATAATGTGAAATTGTAGGGAGTGGGCACGTGAGGATTGTCGGATCGGTACTAGTGTCAATTGATTAAATAAACAAAACTTAGATTCGGAAAAAGCCTAATTATAAAATAAGTTTAAAATATTTATATCTTAAGTTTTTATTCTAGAATCTTTTATTAACTTTCGTATTATATATTGTATTATATATTGTATTATATATTATATACGTAAATTAATAAAATTTATTATCTATTTTAGGGCTAGTTCCTGTTATGATTATATGTCATAGAATCCTATAAAATTATATAAAAATTATCTTATAAATTAGTTCAATTTCCCTCAGGTAATCTCGGGGAACCTTCTAGAATGTTCTAGGCTATTCCTAATTAGGTTTAAACCATATTTAGGATTACGTAAGTTATTATTATTAATAATAATTTAACATATAATTTAAAGATTAAATATATAAAAAAAACAAATAATCCAAGAATTGATATATTGAATTAAAAACTAAAATACAAAAACGACTAAAAATCAAAAGATTTTATAATCTTTTATATTAATAAAAATAATTTTATTTTTAATAAATAAATTTTTTTTATAATTATCTGATTAAAATAGAATCTATTTATAAATAAAATTAAAATAATATATAACAAAAATAGAATAACTGAAAATATTCCTAAATATTTTTAGAAAAATATAAACGGATTATTTATTTTCAAAAAACGAATTTATATCTTAAAATAAATCCTTAAGGAATTTGTAAAAAAATATTATAAATTATTTATTTATAAATATTAAAGGATCATACGAATTTAGGAAAGAATAATATAACATTATTACTTCTTAGGAATATAATATATAATAAAAGAAATTGTCGAAAAATATAATATATATATTAAAAACAAATTATTACAATATATTCCTTATAATATAATATAATTGTTAAATATATTAAAAATATTTTAGATTTTTATTATATAAGATTTTATAATCAAACTATTATTATCGTAAGATCTTATAACGAAAATAAATTATAATTTTATTTTAATTATTATTAATAAATTAATAAAATATATTTATATAATATTATATTTAGAAAATAATACAATTAAGGACCTAGTTTATATTTTTTTTAGGATAATAGTAATAAATCATAAAGTACTAGAAAAAATTATATCAAATAGAAATAAATTCTTTACGTCAAAATTCTAGATAGTATTTATAATATTATTAGGAATCAAAAAAAAATTATTAATTAATTTCTATATGTAGACAAATGGACAAATTGAATATATAAATCAAATTATGAAAATATATTTTTGTTATTATATAAATTATAAATAAATAAATTAAGTATCGCTTTTGTTAGTGGCTTAGTTTATATATAATATATTTATAGCGGAAAAAATAAAGATCTTATTAATATATATTATATATAGATATAACTTAAAGATATATTGATTAATAATAATTACAAAATTAGATAACCAAATATACCCCCGTAATAATAATTTTTAATATAAGTTTTATAAAAATAATAATATAAGTTTTATAAAAATAATAATATAAATTTAGTATTATATTAATATAAACGATTATAATTTAATATTTTTATATTAATTTTTAAAAATCAATTTTATAAAAAAAATCTTTAATATAATTTAATTATTTTAGAGGTTTTTAAACTAATTAGATAATTAATTAAATATTTTTATTTTTATAAAATAATTTATAAATTTTATAATTTTATAAAATAAATTATAAATATTAATATTATTAGACTATCTTGAAGATATTTTTACAGGATAAGTCATATATATTATTATAATTTACAAAATAATCCATATATATTATAAAATAAATTAATTATATTATAGATTTCCCGGGTAATTTAATAACATTAGGTTTATTATAAACCTAATCCGGTTATAAAAGTTTTATACCTTATATTAAGAAGTAACTTAATAAATTTATTTATTTTTTGTTTTTTAATAAAAATAAAAATAAAGTTTATAATATTTTTATTTCTTAATTGCTTTATATAATAATATTTAATTTTAATATATTTAATATATTCGTGGAATATAAGGTTTTTAATTAATAAGATTGTTAAATTATTATTAGTAATAACAATTTACATAATCCTAAATATGGTTTAAACCTAATTAGAAATAGCCTAAAATATTCTAGAAGATTCCCCAAAATTATTTAAGGGAAATCGAATTAGTTTATAAAATAGTTTTTATATAGTTTTATAAGATTTTATAATATATAATTATTACAAAAATTAATTTTAAAATAAATAATAAATTTTATTAATTTATATATACAATATATAATATAATATATAATATAATATATAATATAAAAATTAATAAAAAATTTTAAAATAAAAATCTAAAATATAAATATTTTAAATTTATTTTATAATTAGATTTTTTTCGAATCTAAATTTTATTTATTTAATTAATTAATATTAATATCGATTCAACAATTTTTATATATTTATTTTTTATATTTTTATATAATAACAATAATTCTAGTTTTATATTAATATTATTAAAAATTTCTATTACAAATATATTAATTTGCAAAAATAAATATAGATTTTTATTTAATTTAGTTGATCAATAAAAAATTTAAATTTATAATTTATATTTTTGAGGCTAAATTAATATAAATAAATAAATATTAATTTTTAAAAATAGATAAAAATAATATATAATTTATAATAAATATATCTAATATTATTTCAAACCAAAATATTTATATATTTAAATATATTAATATAAAAAATTATAACAATTTTATAATTAATAACTAGATAGTATAATAATTTAATTTTATTAAATTTAAATTGATTAAATTAATTTTAATTTTTTAATTAATATTTTAAAAAACTATTCTCAAAAAGGGAAAATTTTATTATAAATTAAAAATTTTGATTAAAATAAACTAATTTAATAATTTTATTTATTTATTAATATTAGTTAAACTAAAACTAACTATAAGATTTTTATTTAATAAAAAGCAAACCCCCTAATAAATAGATCTAAAATTTATATATTATTATTAATTAAATAAATAAATTTATTTAATATTAATAAAAATATAATATATAAAAATTATTTTATAAAATTATAATATTTATAGATTATTTTATAAATATTTATAAATTATTTTATAAATATATT
>Ga0247778_1001394_pt1 | contig 10421 bp, 5 predicted proteins | sample UWRJL049202B5_FD_179939 | JGI IMG/M metagenome (GOLD analysis project Ga0247778, IMG submission 179939) | Plant litter microbial communities from Arlington Agricultural Research Station in Wisconsin, United States - UWRJ-L049-202B-5 | ecosystem: Environmental > Terrestrial > Plant litter >... | reverse complement strand
AACGTGGATGTACTGTACGTTCGTCTCAACAAAAACAAAACAACCGCAACTTTCGGCGTTCAGTAATCAAAATTACCATATCATCTCAATTATTCTCGGCCGATGGGTCGTTAATTCCTCCTCTTTGTTGAGAAGGGAGCAGCAGGCGGGGGGGGGACTTCTTACTAGTATGTTTCATCTAGGTCTCATCTCATCTCATCCCACCCCATCTCATTCATAGTCTATTTATTTATATGTATATGTGTAACCTTACTTGACTTAGCTGACTTAGCTGGGCTGGGCTGGGCTGGGCCAGGCTGTACGTAAGATTACCTACTAGATATAGTTACGGTCACTTGTTAGTTAGTTAGTTGGAGAAGATATCACCGCAATCGAATCCAATTCAATCCATCATTGATCTTCACTGCGGCGGGTGGGGATTGATACACGGTTTGTCATTCTTCAGACGGTTATTCATTTCATTCATAGACACCCTTCGTTTCTGCTGCTGCAGCCCAACCTCCTTCTGCGTCTTGCGGATCCAGCGCTTTCCGGCTCTTTCCCGTCAGTAAGGAACCCGGGTTAAGCCTTCTTCGCACACACCTGAGGTTCTGGGGCTTCGTTCCTTGTGGAGTTGAGAATCGAAGTTCCTTGGGAAAGTATCACAATGCTAATGCCAATCCGTACCCGACACCTTTAACCGCGAAAAAACGAAAAGAAAGGGCGAAATCTAAACTGTCTGGCTATGCTGCTTGGTACATCATCAAAGCATTAGGAAACGGTTCCGTGGATGCTTAGTGCGTAATTCTAGAGATGTTGTTGATGCTACAGCCCCATTCGACAGACCTTGCACTCGAGCCGATCTCTTCCTCGGATATTAGCCAAATGCTTCCACTTAAAGTGTTTCGTTAAGTCTCCCGGACTAGCAAATTTATAAGTCCGCATTTCGAACGGCAAGTTCTATTCCCTTAAGCAGAGGAAGCAAATAGTGGTCCTTTTCTCGGTAAATATTAATAATATAGCGTTATTTAACGTTTGTTTCTCTGCTTGGGCAGCTGCTAGTTGGGGGCTGATCTCCTTCGATAGTATCGGACTCGTCTGTCGTGTCGATAACTTTTTACGTGATAGAGCAGTAACGCCTCTTTCTTGGAAGTGGCAATATATAATAATTACATCGATAATTGTATTACAACAGTAGAACTCTTCTTCGATAATCGTACCCGGGAACGTTATTACCGTCTTGGCCATAGCATGACCGTGCGTAGCACGGTTCTGGCCATTAAGATTGCCTAGGTGTTTACCTACCCTAGGTGCCGTAGGGGTGCGCGCTCGTCGGCTCTCAGCCTCCTCACGACGCGCAACACACACCACGTACTTCGAAGTATAACTCGTTCTATAGGTGGGGAATAGCTTCAAATTGGCCTAATACGGGTGTGGCTGTAGGTATAGCTGAAACTCCGAATTTAAGGGGATGCTTACGCCAAGAGCAGAACCAAGTTTTTAGCGTTTTTAGCGTCTTAATCCCTGCTTCAGGTGGTTCTCTTTCTTCTGTCTTCTCAAAAAGACCATTATCCAACAAGTTGTCTTAATGGCATAAGATGTTGTTGCCGTAGGGGCAGGAAGTGAGGTTATTTACATGTAAGTGCCTCAGGCACCAAGGCAGCAACCACTACAGCGCTGTACGTGCAACAGTTTTCACTTACGCTTTCTGCTTGGTCACGTGTGTTGCATCACATGACAAAACGGAAAGTGCGATTAAGGGCCCAGTTTGTAGCTTTTTTATTATAAAGTAAGACACAGGTTTTCAGCTGTATTTTACGGTTATGCGCACTTCAATTTAGATCAATGATCGCGATTTTTCAGAAGCAGAACAGTGAAGACAAGGCGCTTGGGTACTGGCACAATCTGCGGCGGCTGGAAAAGGGTAAGTCTGTCAAAACACCAACACCATCATAGGTCACGATGGGGACAAAGTTCGTTGTAGGAAATCAGTGATATAGCTAGTCATCGTAGTGGCAGTAGCCTGTAAAGCCCATTTGAGGAGAGGTCTATGTAAATGAAATACAAAGAACGACAACGATTGCTGTGTTCACGGCAACAACCATAACATGCTCCAGAAACGTTTTCTACCTTGCTGCGCCACATTCAGCACCGCCCTCATATGCCAGCGAGATCAGTCAACGTGGACTCGCCAGCTCACAACGCCACGCCAGCTCACAACGCTGCGCCAGAACCTTGTTCTTCGACGGCATGACCACACGCATGCACAATCAGATCACTTTCTTCATTGTCGCCCTTTTTATCGACATTGCGTATCGAGCACATTTCACGCACATTTCACGCATATTCACTTCCTGCTAGTCGCGCTTAACTATGCATCTTTTGCAAGTTGACGAGAACGGCGGGTTCAGCCTGACCAAGGATCTCATCTATAATATCCCCCGCTACGCAATCCTTTCCCATACTTGGGGAGAAGAAGAAGAAGAGGTCACCTTTAAAGATTTAAAGGAAGGCTCTGGGAAGACGAAAGCTGGATATAAAAAGATTCAGTTCTGTGGAGCGCAAGCTAGTCGCGATGGCCTGCAAAGTTTCTGGGTAGATACCTGCTGCATTGATAAATCAAATAACACGGAGCTTTCAGAAGCTATTAACTCCATGTTTCGTTGGTATAGTAATGCGGCTACATGTTATGTATATCTGTCGGATGTTTCAGCAATTGACTCTGATCCCATCGATGAGTCTTTACAGTCGTGGGAACCATTTTTTCGGAATAGTCGATGGTTTACCCGTGGCTGGACACTCCAAGAGCTTGTTGCTCCGCCATCCGTTGAGTTCTTCTGCTCAAATGGGAGACGCCTTGGAAATAAGAAAGACTTGGAGCAACAGCTTGTTGAGATAACAGGGATTCCAGCTTCAGTTCTTCGAGGGGCTCCCCTGTCTGAATTCACAGTGAATGAGCGCTTTTCCTGGGCAGATACTCGTGTGACTCACCGTACAGAAGATAAGGTCTATTCTTTGTTGGGCATTTTTGATATCTCCATGCCGCCTTTATATGGCGAAGGTTTGGATCGCGCAACCATTCGGCTTCACAAATTGATTGAAGAGTTTTCCTGTTCTACACAGAGTGGTAAGCATACAACTTCACTTCATGAATCAGGGCGCCTTGGGAGTGTAGAGTGCTAACGTACTTAGAATGCGTGAAAGAGAAGCGGGCTAGCCAGGGTAAGCACCTCGTCTAAAAGCGTGAAGCCAAAATAACACCGTAAAGATATCATTAAGAGTCTCTACTTCCGTGGCATGTTCATGCGCGACGAGAATATTGGAGAAGCCCATGAAAAGACGTTTGAATGGTTCCTCACGGATGAGCGAACAGAACAAAGAAATAAACATCCTGTGTTTGGAGAATGGCTCCGTGGCCCAGATTCGCTCTTCTGGCTCAGTGGTAAAGCTGGGTCCGGAAAGTCAACGCTTATGAAACTTATATTTCACCATGAGCTACTACGCCAACATCTGGACCATTGGGCGTCGCCTGCTCGTCGTATAGACGCAGGCTTCTTTTTCTTCGATCAAGGATCTTTTCAACTTCAAAAATCTCAGGAAGGTCTGCTTAGAAGCCTGATGTATCAAATCCTCAAGGAGAGAATTGAGCTTGTCCCGAAAGTCTTTCCCGAACAATGGGTGAACTACAAGTCCCAAAGCACCTCTGTAGAGACCTATTGGACCTGGCTCGAGCTCAAACAAGGATTTAAAAGGCTTCTGAGGCTCGTTGATGAAAACCTACGGCTTTTCTTGTGCATCGACGGGTTGGACGAGTACAAAAAGTTCTCCGATTCGATCACCGACTATGATTCCTTTCTCGACGAGGACGAATGTGACATAACTCAGCGCAGAGCAGATGATTACCAGGAGGTAGCGGAATTATTGTGCGAGGCCGCCAGACAACCAAGTGTCAAAATTTGTGTCTCCAGCAGACCGCTCCTGGTATTCAAAGACGCTTTTCGGCATTTCCACTCCACCGAGTTAGACAAGATATCAGCCAAGGACATCACTTTGTTTGTCGAAAACACCCTAGGAGCGAATGATAACATTCGGCGGATGCAATACCATGGTACAGATCTCTATTCAGTCCTTGTGGAAGAGATTGTAGCGATGGCGGCTGGAGTCTTCTTATGGGTTCGATTGGTGGTCAATAGAGTTTTAACCGGTGTTCAAAATGGAGACCATCCGTCAGAACTTGTGTTTAAGCTGAAGTCCTTGCCTCGCGAGTTAGGTGGTGCGAACGGACTGTACATGCGCATGCTTCGAGAGATTTCAACTGATCATCGGCAACAAGCAGCAGAGATGTTTAAACTCGCCCAATGCGCTAGGCTTCCTTTGACCCCATTGCTCCTTTCTTTCGCCGACAAAGATGTCTCTGTGGCCATTGACTCGCGGACCGTAGAAACCTTGGCTGCGGGAGATATTGAGCTGCTGCGGATTCAAGCTGCTAGGAGACTGGCAAGTAGATGCGTCGGCATTTTGGAAGTAGCCAATTCACCTTCTAGTTCACACTCAGTACACCCAGATTCTTCAAGCGAACGGCCGTCACCGACAATTCGATTCATACACAAATCTGCAAAGGACTTTCTTGCCAAACAATCGGTTTGGACGCATCTATTTCCGGATCAGTGTAGACAACATTCTCAATTCGAAATCAATACCAAGTTCGTCATCATGTTTCTGGGTTTCATCAAAGCAGCTAGAGGAACCCCGGGCGAAATTGATATAGTGGATGCCATCCTCGAGGCAGTGCATTTTGCCAACAAGGCTGAGAAATCGACAGGAGTTGCGCTGGTTGATCTGCTTGATGATCTCGATAGATCAATGGCCGTGATCTGGAAAATTGACCCGGTCTACCAAAAAATGCGTGCCAATACTACACATGATGGTCTTTCATGGCATTGGCTAGTGAGAGAAAAGCAAGCACACAGTCTATCGGAATTGCCTTGGCAAGATGACTTCATGTCCATCGCAGTCCGGGGTGGACTTTCACGGTATCTCAGGGCTAAGTTGAGTACTGGAGTATACAAGTTAGAAGACAAAAAGGGTCGACCTCTACTCTTCTACGCGGTATTTCCCTATGAAGGACAAGATCAGGCCAATCCAGACACGACCGAAATCCTTCTCAAATACGGCGCAAATCCTAACGAAGTCTTCGGCACAAAAAGCTCCTGGCAGTTGCATTTGCAGTGGGCGTACAATTCAAAAGTCATCGAAAGAAATTTTGTGTGGTCCAAGTATCCGGATGGCATAAGGTGGGGGGAGAACACGAAACTCCTCGTACAGTATGGCGCACATCCCAATGTTTGGCTTCGGATTCGGGGTTTTAAGGGAAGAAGAACTCGCTCGCCACTGTTCGTTGTAATCGATATTTTGAGAGGAAACCCCAAGATGAGGCGCGAAGTGACGCTACAACTCAAGAAGAGGGGTGGATACCTCTATTGGGGTGAAAAAGCGATCATTCGATCAATGTATCTAATGGATGAACCTGCTCAACAAGCATACGCCAAATCTTCTATGGATGAATCAGAGTGGGACGAATTTGATACCGAGGAGGCTTACCCAAAGGTCTGGCGGCATATGGGGTTCCAAGACATGGATGAGATGAAAAACTATTTGGAAGACCTCGAAGATTTGATCGCAGAACTCGGACCGGAAGGGGAGGAGGGACACTCAAGCTACTAGAAGATAGAAAGGAGATTCAGTCCGCCACATCTGTCCAATCATCCCGGGTTTCAGTTTCTACTGCCTTAACGACGCTATTCTTCAAAACAAAAGCATCCTAGTATTTATACAAGACGGCCATGTGAATAATAATCTACTTAAGGTGTTTATTACACTAGAATTATAGCAGTTAGTCATTTCCTCTTCTGATTATCCAACATCTTCTAGGACACACCAACAGGCCTCAGGATCATGAGCCTTGAAGAGTCTATACTGCAAATTTTTGACACAGAGGAGCCTGGGATCTGCAAAACGGGGCTTGCTAGTTGCATTCGCCTAGTACGATACACCCTGTTGGTCAAGAGTCATCACAGGTGAGCGGCGGAAAGGATAGTGGGCTCGAGGATCTGCCCAGGTTTGACCTGCTGGGTCCTCTCCAGGGGATCGATACACTCTGCTCATAAGTCGATTGATATCGAATAAAACACCTCGGAATCTTGAGGTTTTGACCTCTGTTTTCTGAGGGGTTACGCTTTGCGAGAAGATATTGCTAGCCTCAACCCAATCCAAGGACACCAACAAAGAGGCAAACGGACTCAAGCTATACCCACCAGCAATTAAATCGATGACATCTCATGCATTGATGCCCATTTGCAGGCCTTGAGACAAGCAGTTTGACATCGGAATGCTCATGCCTGCATCGGGCGTAGCTGCAGGAGCAGCAGGAGCAGCTCTCATGAACACAGCACGCTCCCTCCGGATCTCCGCCTCGGACATTGTGGTTGAAGAAGATGTTACCTCTATATTCGCACGCAACATGATCGAACCTGGTTTAGAACGTTGCTTTTGGGGGGCCGTTACTGAAGTTGGGTATTTTGAAATTCTAGCAAAGCTCTTGCCTATTGATCGACGGAGCGGGCTAGGTTCAACTGTCCAGCTACTTTGGGAATTAGGATTATTATAGGGTTGCCTTCAGTAAAGGAACTAGGGTATGTTCTGGAATGTAGCTGGGATATTGCGAGCTCCATCCACTCCTTGCAACTTTGGTTCGTCGTGTGTATATGGAGATTCTGACCACGGTGGAAGCGATACGCCCTTACAGTGAGAACCTCATTCTCAATTGAGCCACTTCCAAAGGGTACTGGAATAGGGCCAATAACTCAATGTCATACAAGTAGATGGCAAAACATATGTTAATCATCTTCAACTTGCTGTCATATAGGATGCTTAGAGTGCTATATACTACCGTCTTGTGACCAGTTGTGCCCGTCAGGGTGAGGTTGCGACATAGGTAGCTAACACTTGGAATTCGCGCGAGAGTCCCCCTTTTCGCCATTTCAACTCGCAAAATTTGGCACCTTCATGAAGATCAACCTAGTCGATCGCGAATTTTCGCGGATATACTGTTTGATTCCATTTATTCTGAGAAATTTTGTAGGATCATGTATGTACAAGCCTCTCCGGTAGCTGATAGAAGGCAAATACGAGCGCTCCGCGCATTCTCCTTATGTTTTCTTCGGCAGAGCGACTATGCTTGTGTGCCTTGGATCGCAAAAGACACCCAACTACCAAAACTATTATTCAATTTTTGGAAAAAGACCAGTAGTCAACGTTGAACAGGTAGCCAGGTTGGCCTCTGAACATCAAATAGAGGTTTTGGACACCTATCGCCCCTGAAACCGGGGTAGACAAAGTCTTCCAGCTCTGCCAGCCTCCAGTATTCGGAACGGTCAAGTTGCCAATAACCTTGCCGCTAAAGCCGCCAAGCCTAAGCTCGATCCAGCCCCCCTGCGTGTTGGACGCGACCGATGCAGTCCACTTGGATGCTCCTGAACCAAAGTCAACACCCTGAACCATGAGCCAATAGCCGTCCTTGATAGCATCAAGGTTTTGTGTGCCTTGACTGCAAGGCTGTGTCTGGACGCCGTACGAGTCCGCCATTGTCTCCGCCTCGACCCGTTGATACGGATTCAGTGTCCCGATCTGAGGCGCTCCTGTATATGTCATTCTGACCACTGGAATCAGATTGTTCGACTCGTATGTGAACTCTTCTACGGAGATAGTGCGATCGTATTGGCCGCCACCAGCTTTTCCCTGATTGTTGTAGAAAATGTACGAGTGGCCTTTGTAGTCGATGACACCGACGTGATTGCCGTTGTTGCCGCCTTGCACAGCCATTATCAATCCTTGGTACGTCCATGGTCCTGTGGGGCTATACGAAGTTGAGTACCGGATATCTTCCGGGCAGCAATTAGCTGCGTATAACAGGTAGTAGAGTCCATTGCGCTTGTAGAACCAAGGGCCTTCCTCAAAGGTCGTTGGCTTTGCAGCATTATACAGGAAATTTGGCCGCATTCCAAAGCCTTGAGTGGTCAAATTAACAGACTGGACGCCTCCAGAATAACTGATCATGTCCTCATTCAGCTTGACGTAATAGAGGGTAGGATTGCCGGTATAGAGATAGGCCTGACCATCGTCGTCGATGAAAACAGTGGGATCAATATTTCCAGTCGAGGTCGCGACTAGCGGCTTGCCGATTGGATCCTTATAAGGGCCTTCGATCTTGTCACTCACGGCAACCCCAACCGCCTGGTTGCCGCCCCTTTGTCCAGCAGCTACGTACATGTAGAACTTTCCGTTCCTCTCAATCGTCTGTGGTGCCCAAGCGTCATAGGAGGCCCAAGAAAAGTCGGACAGCGCAAGCGGGCTTCCCAGATCAACATAGTTGACCATGTCAGTCGTACTGTAGAGACGCCAGTCGGTCATATTGAAGCCTATCACAGCGCCCGAGTTATCGTGGTCGGTGAAGAGGTAGACCGTGTTGTTCCAGACCATAGGGGCCGGGTCAGCGGTGAAAAGTGTCTGAATGATAGGATTGACTGCCACAACGAAGGTGGACTTGTGCAAGATAGCGGTGCCAAGGCACAAGACTGTGGCCTTGGCGAGACTCGACAAGCGCAGCATGATATTGGTAGGTAGGTTTATTCGTCCTTGGATGGGCGGGTAGACATGCTGGCGACTTACCTTGACGGCTGACCTTGTTTAGATATTTACACGACGCCCACCGGACCCACCGGACACTATCATGAAGAAGGGGTCAAGACTCAAGGGACTATAACAGCTCCATCTCTATGCTTACCGTCGTAACCGATGAGATTCGGAGGGAAATATTTAGCCTGAAAGTTGATGCAGGAACAAGCCCAGATCGGGCTTCTTGTGGCGCAACGTCGTCGTATTAGTTTTTCCGACCCCCCAACCCCCCAAATCCCCCCCTCCCTTTTCAGGTATAAAAGCGAAGGCAACAATTATCAAATTTGATAGAGCTTAGCCAAGAATCACCAACGTACGAGGTCGCTAACTCGCTATAACGCACCCTAGATTCAGGGTCAAATTGCATGAAGGATTTAATAAAAAGTCCGAAGGGCGTGCTCGCACAGTGATGGTCCATCCCGAGGATCAAGTTGTTCACCTGCCTGACGGGTCGTGGGAGAGGTCTCGTGGGATCGGGGTCAAGAATTGGACTTTTTCGACGATGATCATGAGCAAGAATCACTACATATCGCTATCACTACCAAGTATCCCCGAACTAGGAAGCACACCTTCGTCACCTACGTTAACTAAAACTGGCAGTAAGCCCTTACAGGGGACAGCTCCCTCCCCGACCCTGCATAATCTACTATAGCTCTCTCCGCAGCCCCGCATAATTTACTACAGTACTACGTAAGAGCTACTAGCTTTCGCTTAATTTTACCCCGCACCCAGCATATTAGACGTCTCTTCTTCTTGCCAGAACTAGTAATATTGAAGCTATTCAAAGTGCCTAGGTAGTGCAAAATAACCCCCAGGACCTAAGCTTTCTAGTTATTAAAAAAAATCCAAAAATTACTAACCCAAATCCTCAATATTTGGTATGCTATCCCTCAGCTCTAATATAGGTTTCTATTTTCCTAAATATATTATCAATAAGTGTATCAAAGAATTTTTTAAGGATAATATCCCAAGCTATTTATAAATAAAATTTTAAATACTATTTATTCTTTTTAGAGTTTCCTTTCTAGACAATAATCTCAGGAAATATTACATAAGTTTTTTTTTTTTATTTTTACTAAATATTCTCAATTAGGTTCAGATCTGGGGAATAAAAAAGCCAATTTATAATAATAATTTTATATTTAGTAAATCAATTTTTAACTTTTTGGACTATATAAATAAAAATATTATTTTATATAAAAATATATTTTTTATCCAATTTTTTATATCAATAAAAAATCTAATATAGTAGTGGAAAAGGGGGTGTGGCACGTGGTTCGCAGACACGTGACCACATGCATATAAAGCGTTTTCCTGTAGCTAAACTATCACGTAGGTTGAAGGGAAGGTAGACTCATGGATCCTAGAGGATGGGTTGAAAGTGAGAATATATTAAAATCTGAAGAATCTAATTAGGTAAATAGCAGTCCTTATATATAAGAACTACTTTTTAAATATTTAAACAAAATTAAACTTATGATATAGATACTACAAATGTTATAATATATTTTATTATAATACACCCCCCGATTTGGTTATATATAAATAAAATATTAATTCAATTCATTATAAATATTTATAAAATCTATTTATTTTTATATTTTTTTTTAATTTTTATATTATTAATATTATTATAATATCAAATTTATAAAATTATAATAATAATTTTAATAATTGGTTTGGTCGAAAAAAAATATTTTTATAATAAA
>Ga0247778_1001393_pt1 | contig 10434 bp, 10 predicted proteins | sample UWRJL049202B5_FD_179939 | JGI IMG/M metagenome (GOLD analysis project Ga0247778, IMG submission 179939) | Plant litter microbial communities from Arlington Agricultural Research Station in Wisconsin, United States - UWRJ-L049-202B-5 | ecosystem: Environmental > Terrestrial > Plant litter >... | reverse complement strand
TTGCTACGTGCAGGCCTACGCCGCCCGCCAGTGGCATGAGCCCGGCTTCGCTGGTCACAAGCACCAGGTTTTTGGCGGCATTATCTGCGGTGTGCTTGAGCAGCTTCATGTTCACGATGCTTTGCAGCACCGTGGCGCGTTTAGGCAGCACCAAGGCAACGACTTTGCCCTTGGCGCTCTGAACCTTATCTATGATTGCGGTAATTTCGTCGTCTACATCCACGTATACGATCTCTTTACCGGCGACGCTGCCCGCCGACTGTATCTTAGACATGTAATATCCTGTCGATTTTTTCTTTTACGGAGTTTCCGCCCGTACCATTATATTGTACCGTATCAAGACCCACCCGCAGCAAGCCCATCGCGGTAATAAACGTATGGTCATTCACATCGCCCGTAGCATCAGTGATGCCGACGACCTGCTCGGGGTGGATGTGCTGCACTACCGGCTTGCGGGTCAGTGGCAGCTTGCTGTACCAATCAGTGTCGTGTAGGCGGTCCATCAGCAGGTCAAGCGATGATCCGCCGCCACACAGCAGCAGGCGGTGTGGCAAATGATCGAGCTTGGTAAACTCGGCTAGCGCCAGTTCGACGCCGCTGATCCATACATCGGTGGTCTTCTTGAGGGCTGCTTCGACGTTCTTGACTTGTTTGGCAGGCACTTTTCCCTGCCCAAGCGCCAGCTTGAGCTTTTCTGCCAGGTCGAAATCAACCGCCAGGTCGCGCTCAATGCCCCGGGTGTACGCTCGGCCGCCGATGCCGAACATCTTGGTTCCCTGCACGCCACCGTCATTGATAACTGCGATATCGGTCGTACCGCCACCGACGTCCATCAGGACGGCGCTCATGGTATTGGTCTGGTCATCGCCAATCACACTGCGGGCAACCGCGAATGGCTCGGCGGCTACCGCCAGCAAATCCAGGTCGAGCTGCTCAGCAACGCGCTCCAGCGCCCCGATATGCACGAGCGGTGCGAATGCGGTATACAGCTGTACGACCACATCCCGGCCTTGAAAACCGATCGGGTTCGTTACGGTGTAACCATCTATTTCTATGCCTACTAACGCACTGTTCACTAAGCGCACGTCTATGTTCTTGCCACCCAGCTCCCAGGCAAGCTGCTGCTTTGCTTTTGCTTCGGCCCGCTGTTGGACCAGTTTGATAATGCGCTCTACCTCTATCATATCGAGTGCTTTGTTGGGCTGTTTGCGGGCGACACGAACCGTCGTGGTCGTACCTTTTACCAGCTCACCGGCGATACCGATGATAGCACCGCGGGCGCTGACCCCGGCCTGTTTTTCGGCTTCGTTCAGCGCAGCATCGCAGTTTTCTACCACCGCACCGATGTCGGCTACAGCACCGGCCTGCATATCGCTCAGACCCTGGTGGGCCCGGCCCATGCCAACGATGACTATTTCGTTGTCTTCTACGCGGCCGATCAGCGCTTTGACGTATTCCGTGCCAATATCAAGTGCGATCAGATGGCGTGTTGTGTCGGTCGGAGCCTTGGCAGCGCTCACACGCTTCATCGTAGCTTCCTTGAGACCCTTGAACTTATCGAGCATATGCTTGTTATTTTAACACAGCGGCGCACATTGGCCAGTCACCTTAGGTCGTGTGAACCGCCATATATAGCAAAAACCGGACTGTATGTCCGGCTAAAGGCACGTTAGGTGAAGTCGACAGAGTAGATACGCTAGCACGCGAAGTGCTCGTGAGGACCGCCCGTTGCTAGGCAACAGGCGGTCCTCGGACCATCAGCGGTTGTGCACAGAATCCTTAGCAGTCACGTCGGTGGGCAGTTTTCGGGATCGGCTCATTGGGGATGCGTTGTAGGCGCTCATGATGGCAACCGCCAGAATCGGCAGTTCGAACAGTACTTGCAGGAATACCAGGGCAACGTGCCCGCTCGAAATCCACAGTTCGTTCACGACACACGCCAAGGTTGCCAGGATCGCACCGCCCATCACCCGGATGTGCCGCGTGGGCAGCACCTTGTGCATGAACAGCACCGTAACGCCAAGCGCGGTCAGTGCGAAGGTGGTATACACCGCAAGCACCCAAGAAACACTGGGCGGCTTGCCGGTAGTACCGGCATCTACGAACATGTTCCACTGCGTCTGTAACACATATACCTTGTAGCCCAAAATCAGCAGCAGTACTGCCGAAATTGCACTCAGGATCTCAGCGCGACGGTCACCCAAGCGGCGGTAATGCATCGAGACACCGATGCAGACCACACCGAAACACAGGGCGATGAACCCTGCACTCGGCAAGTGGTACATCACGTATAAGAACGTACTCTGATCGGTCATGGAATATCCTTCCGTGATGCGGATGGCGGACGCGTATCCACTCTGTCGGTACAAAAAAGTACCACCTGATGTTACTCAGGACTCGTGATAGTATACAATTTTTGACATCAATTGCAACTTAGTATGAGAATACAGCGTGCCGCCATGCCCGTGGCAAAGGTATAAAAGGTAACAGAGTGGATCAATTACCTCATAGGGAGAGCGCTTGTACATAGCGCTCTCCCTATGATTTCACTGGCTATGCCGGAAATTGCCGCCTGCGGGATCGCCATGTGTGGATAGCTCCGTACCCTGCTACACCGAAACCTACTATCGCTGCACACAGGCTAAGCAGCTCAGTGGCATCCATCAGCCCGAACCAGCCAGACGTAGCATTATCTTCCCGGTACCCCAGGCCTCTTGCGAAGCACGAGATCCCCAAGAAAACAGACGCCACAAGTGCCACACATACCACATCGCGCTCAAACGTGTGCGGTGCGTTGAGCAGGAGAATAATCATCATCAGCACAACGACCACACCTATAGCGGCAAAGATCTGATATTCCACAGGGGTCTGCGGATACGCATCCCTTGGAAGGTTTGGATTCTGCATAAACGCATGGTATTGTCTGATCTGTACGAACACTCCCAGCCCGTCGTGCATGAGCACGACCGCTGCGATCCAGCTTGCTGCCGAAGCTAGTCGATTGCCCTTCAGTATGTTGTATATGGTAAATGCGACCAACGGCGGCACGTACCAGCATACGAGTACGCCGACATTCGGCAGAGGCAGGTACTTCAATACGTCCATCCATCTCATAGCTTTTGTCCCCTTACGGACCAGGTAGGTACTGTTAGGAAGCGGTGAGGTACGGAATCCACTCTGTTAAACACCATTAACAACAAGGCCCTGTTGTCAGGATACACTATTATAGCACGAAAACGCTTGTGCTGCAATATCCTTCAATCACAAACAGCCACGGGGCATTGCTCCACGCAGCGACAGTCAGCAGCACCGGATCGTTGGCGTGATGCACTCAGGTTTCGATCTCTTGGAACTCGTATTCGGTGCCTAGTCTGACAGATTTAGCTATACTACTCATATGTTTTTACGCTCCACTGCTGGCAAAGGCCGCGACGTTACGTTTGCGGCGACTGCAATTACTGCCCCGGCATTCGTATTCGTCTTGCTACAGACAATTCAGTCTGCGCTACAGCCCAATCTGGAATTGGGCGTACTGCTAGTATTCTTGATGGGAATCATCGATATCGCGATGGCCTTTGTCGCAATCACACTCGTAAACGGACTGCACCAAAATAAGAGAAGTGCGGCTATCCTATCCGTGCCGTTCTTTGTACTAGTCTCCCTCTTGGATGCCAGCCTGCTCAGCGAAGTATCTAATAATCACCTAGCAGTTCTAGGCGATATTTTGGGCGTAGCGCTGATGGCGTGTACGACAACCTTCTTTGTTCGTAATGCCCGGCGTATTTGGAAGCTACCTAAAATACCGGCCTAAGATTAGGCTAGTACCGCTTTGATGCGGCGGATGCCGGCGCTACTGGATTCTTCTTTCAGGATTTTGAAGTGTTTGCCGTCTTCGGCTAGCTGCATGGTGTGGTCTACATGCGGGCCGCCACAGATCTCGAAGCTGAATGGTTTTTCAGCACCGTCTTTAATCATCTTGTACACCTTTACCGTGTCGCCGTAGCGGTCGCCGAACGCTCCGAGTGCACCCATTTCTTCGCGTGCGACTTTGGTGGGGTATTCCTGGAATGAGACTTTCAGATCGTTCTGAATCTGCTGGTTCACGATGTCTTCTACGGCTTTAATCTGCTCTGGAGTGAGCTTATCAGGGTGGCTGAAATCGAAGCGCAAGCGCTCTTCGGTGATGTTACTACCGTGCTGGATGACATGGTCACCGAGCGTTTGACGCAACGCCTGGTACATCAGGTGCGTGGCAGTGTGGTACTTTTTGTGCTGCTCGGTCTGACCGCCCAGACCACCCTTGAACACACCTTTTGCGGCTGTCTGAGAGCGCTCGCGCTGCTCTTTCATTTGCGTATCGAATTCTTTCTGCCAGTCTTCGGTCAGGTCGATTCCCTGCTTGAAGGCCTCTTCGGTGCTCAGTTCTACAGGGAAACCGTACGTGTCGTACAGCTTAAATACGTCTGAACCGCTCACCTGCTTGCCCTGCAGCTTCTGCAATTCGGCAATCCCCTTGCGCAGTGTCTGGCGGAAGACTTTTTCTTCTTTCACCAATATGTCGATAACCTTGTCACGGTTGGCTTTAACGTCTGGCATGTCAGTTTCGTACATGTCGGCAATCACCGGCACTATCTGTTCCAAGAAGTTCTGCTCCACGCCCAGGTCAAACGCAAAACGTACGGCGCGGCGTACCAGGCGGCGCATCACATAGCCCTGCTCCTTGTTGCTTGGTACCACGCCGTCTACTGCTAGGAAGGTAGCGGCGCGCAGATGGTCGGCAATGACGCGCATGGCGTTGGTGTGGCTATCGTAGGTTTTGCCAGAAATTGTTTCTAGCTTGGCGATGATGGGCCATAGCAGGCTTATTTTGAATACATCTGGGTCATTGATGGCAGCAGCAGCGATGCGCTCCAAGCCGGAACCATGATCGATGTTCGGCTTTTCAAGCGGTTCAAATACACCCTCCGCAACCTTGCGGTACGCCATGAATACGTTGTTACCGATTTCCATAAACCGGCCGCAGTCGCAGTTGGGGTGGCACTCGGGGCCGTATTCGGGGTTGTGTGGCGTACCAAAATCGTAGAACATCTCGCTGTCGGGGCCGCACGGGTCACCTACCGGCGTGTTTTCTGGTTTGCCGTTACGGCTCCACCAGTTCTTGCTGCCGTCGTAATAGAATATGCGCTCACCAGGCTTGATACCACGCTGGTAGCCGTCTTCCTCGGAGCCGATATCTGCCACGCCATTACTCAGGCCTTTGTCGGCAAAGAGCTTAGCCCACAGCTCAGCCGCCTCGGTGTCCTTGGGGATGTTATATTCTGGTGCACCGATAAAACAGGTGACGTAAAGCTTAGACGGATCAAGCTTGACCACGTCGGTCAGGAATTCCCACATCCACGGCACTTGCTCAGCCTTGAAGTAATCGCCCAGACTCCAGTTGCCCAGCATTTCAAAGAACGTGGTGTGCCGGTTATCGCCGACTTCTTCTATGTCCTGCGCGCGCAGACAGGTCTGGCTGTCTGCAATCCGGACACCTTCGGGGTGCTCTTCGCCTAACAAATAGGGGATCATCGGCTGCATACCGGAACCGGTAAATAGCGTACTCGGATCATTCTGCGGCACTAATAGTGCCCGCGGAATTACCTTGTGGCCTCGGTCTTCGAAGAATTTGAGATATGCGTTGCGGATGTCTTGTGCGTTCATTGCCACCATTATAACAGAGGTGGTTACGTTCACAAACCCCGTGCCAGGCAAGTACTAGAACTTGTAGACGTGCATTTGGTAGGCACTAAAGCTATCGACGATCTTGCCGTTTACAATCGGTACAGTGCGACTTTCGCCGACCACCGTAGCCGTAGTGGCAAGGGTGTTGATAGAAACCGTGCCGGTCACGCTGGCGGAATTGTTCTGTGTCAGGCTGCCGCTGGACTGCGCGAATACATAGGTGTCGCCATTGTACACCTTAGCCATTACATCAACCGGTACGCCGGCAGTGTTCGATTCACCGGCCGCGAGATATTTGGTGGTGACGGTATTGAGAATGGGCGCATAGGTTTGCAGCTGTGCATTCACGGCCTGCACTTTGGCCTTCATAACCGGGTCGAGTAGCACAGAATCTTCCACGAACGAACCAAAGAACTGCTGTGCAAAGTAAATCATGCCGTTGGCGCCATGTACCACCATGTTCCAGATGGCGGCTTCCAGATCAGCAGGAGTAGGTGCCGTTTTGGGCGCATTGCCCTGGCTGGTGAATGGAGCACCGGTTTCTACGAAGCCATAAATGATCTTGTTGTCGCCACAGTGTTTGCGCATGTTGTCCAGGACTTTGCCGTACGTCCAGGCACCGTGGTAGTTTGCCGCTTCGTTGGGGTCGGTCCAGCCGTAATAATCGGCGGAGGCAATATCAGCGGCGTTACAGTAATGCTGCGCGTCGCTATCAATACTGCCGGTTTGGACGCGGCTGTAGCCGCCCCAGCTGTCAATCGCCAGCCCCTTGCCAAAGTTGGCATAGGTCGGACGGGTCGGGTCGGCAGCACGTACTTGGTTGCCAAAGGTTTCTTCGGCCAAAGGTTCGTACACATTGCCCGTTGGGTAGTTTACCTGGTTCATATCTGGCTCGTCATCCATCCAGTACCCCGTACTGTATGCGCCTGCGGGGTTCGTGTTGGCCCACGTTACGCCGTCAAGCACCGAACGGTCATCATGGCTTGTCACCGTCGAGAACATCTTCCAATTATCATCGGCTACACTTTGAGTCTGCAGGGTGTCGGTATGTGGGACATTGATATCCGTCTGGATGCCGATGTTCTGGTAGTTGATACCGTTATCGATGCCATTTTCTTGGCGGCCAGCCCACTGCTGCCAGATACCGGTCGGGAACACACTGTTGCTTGCGGATGGTCCATGGCTCCACTGATTGTATTTGGATGCAATAGTGCCCGTAATCGGCCCCTGAGCGGTCGGCGTAGTGGGCGCAAAAGCGATATCGACTGCATAACCCGCGTTACCGAAGCCTGGAGTACTAGGATAGCCCGCGCTGGTGCGGAACACTGCATTCAATGCGCCCGTGGAAAGCGTAGCCGTGCCATGACCACTGCTGGAATAGTTAGAATCGTATGATTCGTGACCGTTCGGCATGTAGGCGGATACCACGTATATGGTCTGCGGCGTCATGGTAACAGGATTCGAGAAATAGCCGACCTGCCAGCCGCTAGCCGTTTCGGCACTGAACGTTACCGTGGCCAACTGATTGCCGCTGTTATCCCACAGTGTTCCGACATGCGTACCAGTGTTGGTGCTGTCTTTATAAAACTGTACGCCCACAGCCTGTCCAGCAACACGGCTGACGAATTTCTGGCCGATTTCTACAGGGTCCGGCGAGTTATCAACACTCGGTGGCGTGACGCCCTGCCAAATTCCCTGCGGTGCCAAACGGATGCTGGTCTGGTTCGATGCGCCCGATACGTTGCCCGCGGCATCCACCGCCGTTACGGTGTAGCTATACAATTGGCCGTCGCTTATGCGCATATCAAAGAAGCGGGCTGTCTTGCTAGTGGAGAGCTGCACGCCACCGCGCGAAATTACATAGTGATCCACGGCTACGTTATCAGTGCTCGCTGTCCAGGTGAGCGATACGTAGTGCCCATTAGCGTTGAATGTTACTGCAAGGCTACTTGGGTCGGTGGGATTCTGAGTATCAGCAGGGACAGGTGTTCCGCCGTTGTCACCATTACCGCCAGCATTGTCGGTTGACCCGGTCGTAGCGCCGCTGGCCTTCTTGGTGCTGGTGGCAGCACGCTGCGTGGTTACAGGAGCGCTGGCGACAGGTTGAGCGCCGCAGCCGGTACCTGACTGGATGGTTACGCTGCGACTGAGCGTGGCCTTATTATCTGCTGCGTCGTACGCACGGATTTCAATGACATGCGTGGCACCGTCGGCATAAGCTTGCAATGATTGATCCACACTGAACGGAGCAGCATAGCTTACGAATAATTGTGTGCCATCTACAGAGTATTCCACCCGGCTTACGGCGCGGTCGTCTGATACGGTGGGTGTCAGTGTAAGATTACATGTCAGCGTGGCACCATCGGTCAGGTTGTCAGCCGTCAGTACAGGGGCTTCGGTGTCTGAACCAGTCACCGGCGCAACATGCGTCGGCGTACCGTCTGCGCCCGGCCCAGTAGATTTGCTGTGGTGTGACGTCACAATGAAAAACACACCACCACCAATCAGCAGTAGTGCGACAAGTGCCGCTATGACTATTTGTTTCCTCATGTTTGTCTCTCAGGTTTGTTTCTGAGTATAAAACGCGTATTTATATACGGCGTTCTGATTGTACATGTTAGCATAAGCACATACTAATACACAAGTTTGGTCTTTACCGCTTGCTGAATGTCAAATAACGGATATAAGATGTGCTTCTGGAGCCATAGGTATGAGCAAATCCGCTAGCACTGCCGTAGAGCTATATCTTGACAAATTGTTATTGTTATGTTATTATCAATACGTTCGCCAAGAACTAGCAGAAGGAGTCATCATGACCCAGGACACGAACCTCATCGACGACACCAAGAAGATGGCGCGTGAGACCTCGGAGTTCCTCGGAACCATGACCATCGTCGGCCTGCACGTCCTGGGCATCGCCATGGCACTCACCATCGCCCTCATGGCGATGCGCGTGCCGGACGGCGGGACCAAGGGCGGTCTGGCCCTCCTCGTGCTCGGCTCCATCGCCGGCGCGGTGGCGGGACTGCTGTCGCTCGGCTGGCAGGTTCTGCCCATGGTCGTCACCAAGATCGACGCCACGCGGGCACACAACGCCGCCACCACCGACAAGCACTGAGCTAGCACCAAGACGAACAAGCCCTCCGGATACGTACTGCAGCCAGCGGTACATACGTCTCATTCACTTGAGAGCTCCGGAGGCAAGCCGCCTGAGCTGATGAGTATATCTCATTAATCTCACGCGGCTTTTTTCGTACCCGCACAAACATGTGATTGCGTATTTATGCTTTTTATGCCAATATATGTTGTTAGTTTGTCGAGCTGCTAGACAGCCGTCTGCAACTCCGAACTTGCACCTTAGTTTTTCGTTTGTTATTCCGCCCGCCTACATCATGCGACCGTTAGGGAGAGGATTATGCACTCAAAAGCCGGTCAGCTGGCCACCCGACTGCATCTGGACGTCGTCCATAATGCGCTGCGGAGCCGGTTCGCCAAGTGTGCGTACTGGACGGCAACGACGTTCGTGCTGTGTGTCACCGGCATGGTGATCACGCTCGGCGCGCTAACCGTCCTGCTACACGGAGGCACCCGGTTCGACTGGATCATGGTTTTCGTCACCATGAGCATCTCACTGGTGGTCGTGCCAGTGTTCATCGTCAAGACGGTTTCGTCGTACGGTGCACTCCTGCGCGAAGACGCCGAACACGAAGTACTCACCTGGCAACAGATGAGCGCCAAGGAGGCCGAGGACGCAGCCGTCGCCGAAGCCTATAGAGTGCTCAGAGGTAAATAGCCCCGCACTTCCACGTACACAAAGGAGACCGCAATGGCAATGTCAAAGCTGCAGTTCACCAGCATCACCCGCGACGAGCTGCTCGAGCGCATCAAGGAAAACAATTCCGAAAGAAGATTTAACGCTTTCATGGTGATGCTATTCATCCTGATCGGCGCGGTCATCTTCGGCTTGGGCCTTACCAGCAATAGTACGAAAGAAAGTTTCAACGGCTACGGGTTCGCCAGCATGGTGTGGATCGGCATCATCGTACTGATGGTCGGCAAACTGGTGGTGACCTGGGTACAGAGCATCGTCTACGCGCAGATCCTGCCGAACCTCATCCACGAGGAGACACCGCTGCCGCCCCTGACCGAGCCGGTGGAGCTGGGCGACTCGCCCACCGAGCCGCAGGAGCCGTTCCTCACGTTCCTCGAGGTACCCCGCAAGGCCCGCACATAACAAACGTCCCTACCGACAAGCCCCGGCTACAAAGCTGGCTCGTGTTCCCGACGGAGCACTAGAGCAAACCGGGCGCTGCCGCAGGCGATCACATCGATCGCCTGCGGCTTTTTCTTATCCAGATACTTGATAAATATATTAATTTATAGTATAATAACAATCTGTTCGTTACTAGGAGCGTTTTTACCTCCCGCACTTTTTCACCTCACACCAGGAAGGACTCGACATGAGCCCGCTCGACAGACAGCGCCGTACTGCCATCATTCACGGCGCATTGGCACTCGCAATGCTGCTGGTGAATGCGTTCAGCACATTCCTGTGGCTGCAAACCCCCAAGGGCATCGACAATGGCACTTTCTGGATAGTCTGGTTGAACGGAGTAGTGCTGACGGCAAACTTCTTCGTACAGCTCTACTTCTACCGGCGGGCTAAGCGTAAGGACGCAAATGCCACGGCCCTGAAAGCCGCACCAGCGC
>Ga0247778_1001392_pt1 | contig 10464 bp, 8 predicted proteins | sample UWRJL049202B5_FD_179939 | JGI IMG/M metagenome (GOLD analysis project Ga0247778, IMG submission 179939) | Plant litter microbial communities from Arlington Agricultural Research Station in Wisconsin, United States - UWRJ-L049-202B-5 | ecosystem: Environmental > Terrestrial > Plant litter >... | reverse complement strand
GCCTACGCCGTATATAAAGCCGCCCTGAGTATTGATATGCTGGATGAGCGCCAGCAGTGCATCCTGCCTGTCGCCGGCCATTTCTGCTCCATTTTCGTTTACGAACTGCTTAACGTCCGGGTCGGCTGCGTGTACGGCCTGCGAGACCTGTACCATGTAGTCCGGACCCATCGCTTTGTACCAGATATTGTGCTGTATATCGGTGCCTTGGTCGGTGTCCAGCGGTTCGTTTATCACATCCAGCGAGTCCAGGCGGCCCTTAAAGTGGCCCACGACATGCGTGACATAGTCCAGCAGGATGGCCGTGGTAGCTTGCCGGTCGCCGACGGTTGCGGTGGGCAGATTACGCATCCAGGCCGGGTTGGCTTCGCTGAACGCCAATGTATGTCCGTGCACGGTCATGCCGTTTGCCTGGGCCAGTGCGATCAGCGCATCGGCTTCCTGGAAGGTATACACACCTTGCTTAGGGCTGATAAATTGCGGTTTGAGTGCGTTTTCCAGAGTGATGGAACCAAAATTCCGGGTAAGTTGGCTGGCGTAGGTGGTGTCGGAAATCCAGGGGCCGAGCGCTACGGCGGTGCCGACGGTAAAATCTGGCCGAATGGCTTTGGCAAGTGTTTGCAGGCCGTCTGTCGCACTTAGGCTGGAGGCTTGTGCTGTGGTGGTATCTACTGCTGAAACAGTCGCGCCATTCAGGCCTTTGACATTCAATTTATCAACCGTAAAGCCATTGTCCGGACTACTTAGCCCGAGCCAAACGGCACCAGAACGGAATAACTTACCACTCCCGTGTATGGTGATAGTTGCTTCTCCTGCCTGTACGACCAGGTCTGAGCCGATTCGGGAGATGGTTACGTCACTGTCAGGACTGGTGAGTTCGGTGCTGTCGGTGAAAAATGGCTGCGGATTGGTGGCGTCGTGCTGTCGTGAGCCGTCCCAGACTTTCACCGAAAGGGTCGAACCATGTTCAATAATGGCAATGCTTGCCGGCTCTACACGGAATTCATCCGATATAGTCGGTGGTTTGTCGTATAGGCGCAGACTGGCTGTGGCATTCGAGCGGTCTGCCATGTGGGCGGTTACGGCAAAGTCGCCGGTGTTTTTCAGATGTACGCCGTACAGGTTGACTGCCGGGTTGGGCTGGCCGCCGGTGCCGTCTTGTTTTACGATTTTTGAATCGGTCGCAGCGACAGTCAAGGCGCTGTCGGTCTGCGTTACACCGTCCATAGTGTGCCAGTTCTGTTGCAGTAGATCTATGGCCGGACTGCTGCTAACTATGGCCAGTGCGCTCCGGTGTCTTGTCTGGGCTGCTACGCCCGTGCTGATACCTGCAATGATAAGCAATATGGCCACTGGTACTAGTATCTTGTCGCTCAGTTCTGGAATGTGTATACGTATCATTATTTTATTATATAAAAACCATGCAGTATTTGCACTACATGGTTTTTAATTATGTTGTATATTTTAATCAGGTTACTTTGATTTCTTTGTAGTGGCAGATTTGCTACTTGCTTTGCTCTTGGCTGTAGCTTTGCTTTTGCCGCTGCCGGCGAGCTTGTACGCTGCTACTGCAGGTGCGACTTCTGTGCGCTTACGAATGACTAGCCAATATACGCCGGCCAGAACGACAACCAGAGCTGCCAAGCTGGAGGTTACCAGACCGGTGCGGTGGCTTTTAATATGCTTTGGCTTGCTGGCGGTTTTCTTTTCTGACTGCTTCTTGGTACTGCTAGTGGCACTTGTTGTAGGAGTGTCAGTTGCGGCGGTACTGCCGGGGTTCGTAGAACCAGTAGCAGATGTGCCGGTCCCGGCAGAAGTCTTGCTACCGGTGTTCGTGCTGGTAGTGGTTTTGCTACCACCGGTTGTAGGGCTTGTGCTGCCGCTGCCGGTCGTGGGTGAGCTTGGAGGAGTTGCAGCTGCGGCAAGCGTGTAATTTGCAGCGCTTGCACCACCGGCACAAGTTGCGTCACAGACGTTAGCGGTTGTGGCGTCGTCGATCTCACTGGAGGCGACAACCTTGAGGGCTGCGCTACCGGAACCGATGACGGTGAAGCTGATGGTGCCAACGGTTTGCGAACCGCTTACAGGAGTACCCTGAACACCAACTGCAAGGCTGATTGAACCGCCTGAGCAGGTGTTCTGGTACGAAGTTGCAAATGCACCTAGGCTGGCGGGGCCATTACATTGGAGCAGGTTCGCAGGGTAGGTCAGGTCTGCTTCGACTGCAGCGACCGGAGTGCTGCTGTTTTCGGTAATCGTGAGCGTAACGGTTGATCCAACGGTGTAGCTGCCGCTAGCAGGACTAAAGTGCAGGCTGGCTGCACCGGTGCCAGTTGCTGCCGTGGCAGTGGCCGGTACCAACATGGCACCGATTGCCAGTAGGCTTACAAATGATTTAAGAAGAAATTGTTTCATAGTTATTTACCCCAGTTTAGCGACACCAAAGTCGCATCTTTAATGTTCACTACACCATCAGCATTCAGGTCGCCCTGTGCGCGGGTCATGCCGGTCTTGCCCCAGTTCAACGAAACAAGTGTTGCATCCTTGATGTTCACTACACCATCGCCATTTGCATCGCCGGCCTTGGTGGTCGGCGGTACGACTACGGTGCTACCATCTGGGTTCAACCACTGCGCGCCATCATAGTAAGCCTGAGTGCCCGATCCCTTCACGATTACTTGCAGTGCAGCTTTTGCAACGGTGGCAGAAGAGGGGGTGTAGGTGAAGTTGATATCGCTGACGTTAACACCGTTTGCGACAGCTGTGTATGCCATGCCAGCTTTAGGGTCAACGCCAGTGAGTTTATTGCCCGCAGCATCGTATTCATCAATGTAGAAGTTGACTGAACCACCGCTGAGCATGTGTACGTAGTTCTTGAGTATGTATTGCTGTCCGTATGTTACGGCGACCTGCGGAGAATACAGATGGCCTTCAGTGGTGGCGCCTGCGGCAGTTTTAAGTGAAACAGAGTGCGTTGGTTCTGGGTAACGACCATTGTTGCCGCTATCCGCGGTAATAGTTGCGCTGTCGGTAGTCCAACCGTTTGCAATGCCGCTGGCGAAATCACCATTAGCCATCAAGTCGGTCCCACGCGTAATACCATCGGTGACATTTACAGAGCTGATCTTACCTGCCGCTTGCTGTTGCTGTACGTACGCGGCAATCTGGTCCAGAAGCGCAGTAGAAGTTGAGTAATCGTCTGCCGAGGTAGGTGTGGTGGTAGATATATTGTGGAACGTCAACACTAGCCATTGATTGCCGGCAATAGCAGCATCAACGTAAGCCTTGGCTTGGGCATATGTCACGCCTTTGATGGTGCCTACGGTTTTACCTTCTTGTATCTGTTCGTTCACGAGCAAGCTTTGGTTGTATGGGTACGTGTTATAGCCTAGGTCGGCAAAACCGCGAGCCGTTTCATAGTACTTTGCCGCTTCGGATAGGGCGTTATTGTCATAATCACCGTATGGAAAAGCTAAATCACTGGGAGCGGCGCCTAAGATTCCTGCAATTGTCTGCTTGCTTTGGGTTAGCTCGCTAGTGACCTGAGCAGCGCCGCCCGGCAGGCTTCCATCTTTTGCGCCGTCAGCTACTGCTAGCTGTGGGTGAGTCACTGTGTGTGACCCGATTTCCCAGCCGTATTGGCTGTGCAGCTGCTGGATCTGTGAGCTGGTCATATAATCCTTGGTATTGTCAGCCCGACAGCTATTGTTACCGGCGAGCACGGTCATGCCTATACAGCTGGTTATCACATAGTCTGTACCGGTCAAGCCATGTGCTGCAAGCACTGGGGCGGCGTTGTTGAGTGCGCTTGCGAGACCGTCGTCAAAAGTGAATGAAACCTTAGCGGTATTCTGAGTGGTTGCTGCCGCATTTACGAGCGGTGCAGTAGTGCCCATCAGCATTAGCAGCGTGCCTACTAGGGCAAATACGCCACGTTTGGTAATAGAAAAGGGGAGTGCTCGTTTGAACATGATAGGTACGGTTATCCAATCTTCCTTTTAATAACTCAATTTTGCTAAACTATAGCACGAAAATATCCTAAATACAACTCTTAGATAATATATCTAGCATAAGCGCAATTGACAAGCACAAGCACGTACCTCTGTAAAATTTAATAGGCGGGTAACCATAAGCTGTTTATACAATACAGTTTACAAAAGCTCACAAATAGTATACGATGAATTTGAATTTGAGTTTAGGTGTGCATGTCAATAGCAAGAAATTGCAGGCGTGATAGGTCCATGAGCCCAAATTACAGTAATCAAATAAGTGAGGAACCTCTATGTCAGAGAATCCAGGTATGGGTGGCGGTCCCGTTGCAACAGGCACCGGCGCTATCCTTCTTCCAAACACTGGTGGCAATGTCCTCTTAACGATTGTAGCTATCACTGCGATCACTGTTGGCGTAGCCATCATGATCTCAACGCTCGTTCGTTTTGTGGCAAAGCGCGCTTACCAGGCCTAAAACCAAAAACCCAAAATAAGGGGGCCAGGAATTTCACTTCGGTGATTTCCGGCCCCTTTATGCGATGAAAAATAATCAAGTTTTTGATGTAGCGTTATGTCCAGGAAAAGTTTTGTATTAAATATGTTTGGCGCCGCCTTCGTGATAGGTGGAGCCTTGCTGTTAGTAACGATTATACGAAATCGAGCGGTCAACATTGTAAGTACGCCGGTGCGCCCACAGACCGTCGCCGCAAGTCCTACCGCCACGTATGCCACCACAGCCGCCGCCGCACAGCCGCAAGGCTATATTACCGGCGTGCCCACATCACTGAGCATCCCCAGTCTCAATATCAATCTCGCAGTTATACCCGGTTATTACGATGCAAACTCCCAGGCGTGGACTCTTACCACCGACAAAGTGCAGTTTGCAACTCCCACCGCGCAGCCTAACAATGCTGCCGGTAATACGTTTTTGTACGGCCACGCACGTACCAATGTGTTCGGCTCACTGCCTAAAATCCGTGCCGGGGCACAGGCGGTGGTCACTACCAGTAACGGACACACTTTCTATTACACGCTCAGCAGTACCCGCGTGGTTGATCCGAGCGATTCCGACAGTGTATTCAACTACCAGGGCAAGCCTATCCTAACGCTGCAGACCTGTGTCGGTCTGCTGTATCAGAACCGGGAACTTTTAACATTTAATTTAGAACAGGTGGTGTAATCATATGAAACTTTTCTTCGTGTATCTGATAGTAACGGCGAACTTGATCAGTATTATTCATTTAGGCTTCTTTATGATCGGGGCAAATGTCTACGACATACTGCAGTTCCGCAAAAAGAAATCAGGATCCAAGATGCTTGCGACCATCAAGCCCAGGCACCCGTTGGTGAGTATTATCGTGCCGGCACATAATGAATCAGTCGGCATTCGTGGCACGCTGGATTCCATCCGTCGCAGCAGCTACAAAAATATCGAAATCATCGTAGTAAACGATGGCTCGGTAGACAATACTGCTGCAATCGTGGAAAGCTACATAGCCAGCCAGAAAGACAAACTAACCTATAGCTACAATGCTCGTTCGGCCCGTAGCGGTCGATTGTACCGTCGGTACGCTCACGAGCTTGTCGGCACTACCAAAATCAAATTGGTAAACCAGCCGAATATGGGAAAAGGCGCTGCCATGAACAACGCTATCCGCAGCCATGTGCGCGGCGAACTGATGATGTGTCTCGACGCCGACTCGCGCATTGACCGGCTGGCTATCGAACATGCCGTGCGGCACTTTGATGACCCGACTATCATGGGCCTGGCCGCAAACGTGCGTGTCATGGGAGGCAACCATTGGCTGACACTGCTGCAGCGGTTCGAACACATGATCGGCTATCGTTCCAAAAAGTTCTATACCCTGAGTAAGAGTGAATTTATCATCGGTGGTGTGGCGTCTACCTATCGTACGGCCCTCGTGAGGAAAGTCGGCATGTATGACACCGACACGCAGACCGAGGATATCGGCCTGAGTATGAAGTTGATAGCGCACGAAGGCAACCGCAAGGGCCGCATCATTTATGCAGCCGACGTAGTAGCCATGACCGAGGGCGTGCAAACGTATCGGGCGCTACTCAAGCAGCGCTACCGCTGGAAACTTGGTTGCCTGCAGAATCTGTTCAAATACCGCGCACTCATCCTGAACGGTGACGATGAAAAATTCACCCGCCGTCTCACGGTCTATCGTTTGCCGATGGCTATTCTGAGCGAACTGTTGTTGCTGATGGGGCCGCTGATGCTCGGGTTTATTGCATACCTGAGTATTACGCACCATACGCTCAGCATTATCGGTGGCGCGTATGTGACCGTAACGCTCTACACGCTTTGGACCATCTGGCCGGACGAATATCTGACCAACAGGCAGAAATTGCGCATGAGTTTGTACGGTTTTGTAATGTATCTGCTGTTTTACACCATGGACATCGTGCAGCTGGCAGCCGTCTACCGCTGCATACGCAACTACAAGACGGTCATGTTCAAAACAGTCACGCAGTCCACTTGGACGTCACCAGCCCGTGCCGGTGTAACCGCTCAAACGGCTATATAACAGATCACAGGTCTTGGAAAACAGTAATCTGAGCGCCTAGGCTGTTCAAACGCTCAGCCAGATCTTCGTAGCCGCGCTGAATGGTATAGATGTTGCGCAGCGTGCTTAAGCCAGGTGCGGCGAGCATGCCGATAAGCAGTAAGCTGGCAGGGCGGAGTGCTGGCGGGCAGACGACATCCGCACGGGTGAATTTTGTGGGGCCAAGCACGTACAGACGATGTGGATCGGCCAGCTCTACCTCGGCACCGATCTTGGTTACCTCGGTGTAATAGATGGCGCGGTTTTCGTAGGCCCAGTCATGAATGAGCGTACGACCCTTGGCCACGGCGGCGATCGGCACGAAATACGGCAGGTTGTCGATGTTCAGTCCCGGGTAGGGCAACGGGTGGATCTTATCGGTCAGGGCGCGCAGGCTGCCGTCGTGTTTGTGGATGGTGAGATCGACCAGGTCGGTCTCACCGTTGTTCGCCTTGTAGCGTGGGGTCTCAGTGACCTTGAGGCCCATTTTTTTGAGTTTGAGCAGTTCGATGGTGACGAAATCGATCGGGACGCGCTCGATAGTGATTTCCGAATTGGTCGTGACTGCAGCAGAGATAAAGAACATCGCTTCGATGGGGTCTTCGCTGGGGGCGTAGGTGACGTTCTTCTTGATGTACGGCACGCCTGTGATACGCAGCGAGCTGGTACCGATGCCTTCTACCTTGACGCCAAGTTTTTTCAAAAAGTAGCATACGTCCTGCACCATATAGTTGGCGCTGGCGAAGTCGATGCGGGTTTCACCCTCACTCCGTGCAGCGGCCAGCAGCGCGTTTTCGGTAACGGTATCACCGACTTCGTACAGTGCGAAGCGGCCGGCCGGTTTTTTGGCGACGGTGACATTGTAGTGTCCCTGGGTGGCTACGATGCCCACCCCGAATTCTTCGAGTGCGAACAGGTGTGGTTCTACCGTGCGCTCACCCAGTTTGCAGCCACCGGCATACGGAATCTTGAAGGTTGGGTTATCGTGCATCAGGCTGCCGATGAGCATCAGTACGGAACGGGTCTTGCGGGCGGCATTCTTATCCATTTTGTCCAGGCGGAGTTCTGCGGGTCTGCGGATTTCCAGGTCGTTGCCGTCCAGCCATTTGGTTTGTACGCCAATGCTGTTGAGCACTTCGATAATACGGTTCACTTCTTCGATGCGGGGAAAGTTTTTGAACCGGGTAACACCGTAATTCAACAGGCTGGCACACAGCAGGCCGACAGCGGCGTTTTTGCTGGTTTTGAGCTTGATGTGCCCGTGCAGCTCGTGGCCGCCCTCGATACGGAGGTTGACCGAGCCGCTGCCTAGGGAGATGATCTGTTTGTTCAGAGCTTCGCTGAGGCGCCCAAGTGTTTCCAAGCTGAGGTTCTGCTTGCCTTTTTCGATACGGTTGACTGCCGACTGGGATGTACCGAGCCGGTCGGCGAACTCCGCCTGAGTCATGCCGCGATCTTGGCGGACTCGGGCGATAAAATCACCTATTTTTTCATTCGTTGTAGCCATTTATGCCTTTATTATATCACATAATGTATAATTGCAAGCTCTTTTATACAATTACATCGTGTATATGTCTATGGCCTGTCTGCTGTTGTAAGATGTTCCTACAGTATAGGCTCCGCCCGTCCAAAATGCTACACTAACCCTATGATTTGACGTCCGCTCTCCACCGACACAGCCGAAACCGGCTAAAGGATATTATAATGATACATACCGTAGTCACGGGAGGAGTAGTGATGATAGACGAAGAGATTGCACGGCTGATCGCCGCAGAGGAAAAACGCCAGCGCGAGGGCCTGGAACTGATACCGAGTGAAAATTACGTCTCGCGGGACGTACTCACTGCCATGGGCAGTGTGTTTACTAATAAATACAGCGAGGGTTATCCTGGCAAGCGCTATTATGGCGGGCAGGAAAATACCGACGTGTTGGAGCAGATAGCGATCGACCGTGCCAAGCAGCTGTTCAAGGCGGACCACGCCAATGTACAGCCGCATTCCGGCGCGCCGGCCAACGAAGCGGTATATAGCGCCTGGCTTGAGCCGGGTGATACGGTACTGGCAATGGACCTGTCCCACGGCGGCCACCTGACGCACGGTGCTCCGGTGACCCGCAGCGCCAAGCTGTACAACTTCGTGCGTTACAAGATGAAAGATCCGTCTACCGGTGAAATTGACTATGATGCGCTCCGCGAGACGGCTCTCCGTGAAAAGCCCAAGATTATCCTGGCCGGGTTTAGTGCCTATCCGCGTGAGTTGGATTACGCCAAATTTGCCGCCATTGCCCACGAGGTGGGTGACGAATGTCTGCTGATGGCTGATATGGCGCATATCGCCGGCCTGATCGCCGGTGGTGTGGCTAAAAACCCATTCGATTATGGTTTCCATGTGATAACCACCACCACACACAAGACGCTACGCGGCCCGCGCGGCGGCCTGATCCTGTCCATGGGCACGGTGAGTACGCCGCTGAAGGCACCAGAAAAAACCCTGGAAAATATTCCGACGCTGATCGATCGAGCGATTTTCCCGGGTATGCAGGGCGGCCCGCACGAGCATATCATCGCCGCCAAGGCTGTTGCATTCCGTGAAGCATTGCAGCCCGATTTCAAAGTGTATGCGGCCCAGATCGTCAAAAATGCCGCCGTGCTGGCCGATGAACTCCAAAAACGCGATTTTCAGCTGATAACAGGGGGAACATCGAACCATCTGATACTAGCCGACGTCTACCAGAGCTTCGGTCTGGACGGCGATGTGGTGGAAAAGGTGCTTGATAAGATCGGCCTCACACTCAACAAGAATGCCGTCGCTAACGACCCGTTGCCGCCGTTCCGTCCGAGTGGTGTGCGCCTGGGTACGCCGGCAATCACGACCCGCGGCATTGTGGAAGATGATATGGCACAGATAGCCGATTGGATGCACCAGGCCATCATTCACCGCGAAGACCTTGACCGGCTCGAAGAACTCCGCACTGCCGTGCGCGAATTTGCGCTCAAATACCCGTTGCCGAGCGATAAACGATGAGACATGATTTTGATATCGTAGATTGTTTGGTGGAACAGGATGGTAAGTTCCTGATAGTGCAGGAAAGCAAACCTGGCCGCGAAAATCTGTACAACGTACCCGGTGGGCACATCATCGACGGTGAAACGATTGCCGAAGCAGCGATCCGCGAAACGTTCGAGGAAAGCGGATATCGGGTGGAACTGACCGGCTTTCTGGGGATATATCAGAGTATTATCGGGGCCAAGCAGCTGAACGTAGCCGGGCCCTGCTATTTGGCGCGCGTGACCGGCGGCGAAGCACGTGTCAGCGAAGAACATCCAGAGGTCCGCTGGGTGACGGTGGAAGAATTCTTGGCTCTAGCTGCCGATGGACGGTTCTGGACCAGCTACCTGCCTGATCTGATGGCAGACTATCAGCGCCGTGGGGCATACCCGCTAGACGCTGTTTCCAGCACGCGTACATAGGCTACACCTGGGTAGACCGGGTTGTTGATAAACAAGGTAAGTCGCCAGTGGCAAGTTGGTGCGACTTACAGTGAGATGGGTTGGGCGGCGTGTTGCGGAGCGGGGATGGGGTAGAACGTACCTCTGCGGTAGCGTAGTTCGAGCACGATGAACGCGATGGTCAGGCCGACCCAGTTTTCGGCGATATCCCACGAGGTGTCGCTCAGCTGCACGGTCAGCAGACCGGCCCGGGCTCCGAAGAACTCCATGAGCTCGTTGGTCGTACCGAACAGGCCGCCGATGGCACCGTAAAACACGAGATACCGCATCCACAGAGATTCGGGGCGCTTGAACCTATACGCCCGAAGGAAATACAGGAACAGCAGCGGCCCGATCAGCAGGCCTCCGAGCAGGTGTACGGTGGTACTTGGCGTTTCGCAGGAGATGGGAAGGTT
>Ga0247778_1001391_pt1 | contig 10483 bp, 6 predicted proteins | sample UWRJL049202B5_FD_179939 | JGI IMG/M metagenome (GOLD analysis project Ga0247778, IMG submission 179939) | Plant litter microbial communities from Arlington Agricultural Research Station in Wisconsin, United States - UWRJ-L049-202B-5 | ecosystem: Environmental > Terrestrial > Plant litter >... | reverse complement strand
CAACAGCAAGGGGACCAGAAAGTTGAACCGCGAATTCGGACAGCGGAATACTATTCTCCACCTGCTCGACCGCAAAGATCCTATAGCCTTCAGCCTTCAGCGACCGCAAGGCATCCGCCGTGTCGGGAAAATAGGTCCACTCCACGGTTTCCGTCGCTCCCAGCGCCGTCTTATGGATATCCCTGTGCGGTGGCTGCGGCGTATACCCACAAAGTACAATACGTTGTAAAAGAAAGGCATCGCCCGTCCGGAAAACACTCCCCACATTGTGCATGCTACGGATATTGTCCAATACCACGACCACCGGCGTCTTCTCCGATCGCCGGAACTCATTCACCGATTTCCGGTTTAATTCATCCATGCCCAACTTGCGCATGCGCGAAGGTAAATGTATTTTTAAAAAAATTGCACATGAGAAAACAAACCTGCTCCTGCACATTCCTGCTGCTCCTCCTCCTCCCGGCCACCCTGCCGGCCCAGGAAACCCAGCCGGACAAGACCATCATCGAAAAGATCCGGATGGAGGGCCTTAATCATTCAAAAGTAATGGATATCGCCTTCCATCTGACCGACGCCAGTGGTAACCGCCTGACAGCCTCTCCGGGATTTAACCGGGCCGCCAATTATGCCAGACAGCAACTCACCGACTGGGGACTCACCGACGCTTCCCTGGATCCCTGGGGCACCTTCGGGAAAGGCTGGGAACTCCAAAAGTCCTATCTGGCGCTAACTGCCCCCTACTATAAACCCCTGATAGCCTATCCAAAGGCTTGGACGGCCGGTACCAATGGACCCCGTTCCGCCTCTGTCCTGCTGATCAGCGCAACGGATTCCGCCGGCCTGGACCGTTACAAGGGCCAGTTGGCGGGGAAGATCCTGATCCTGGACCGGGAAGAATCGTACCGGCAGAGCTTCAAACCAGACGCAACCCGGGCAACGGATGAACAACTGGACTCCATGTCCAAAGCCGTCATACGCCCCGTCGATACGGCTGAAATGCGCCGCCGTCGCGAACAGTTCCAGCGGGGCGGCGGGATGAACCTGCTGAACACCCTGCGCGGCCAGGCCCTCAAAGAAGGGGCCGTGGCAATCCTCAGCGAAACGGCCCGGGGTCATGACGGAACGATCTTCGTGCAGGGCGGCGGCTCCTACCAGCCTGACGCACCCGCCAATTTCACGGATCTCGTCATTACCCTGGAAGACTATAATACCATCGTACGGCTGCTCAGGGCCGGCATCCCCATCAACATGGATGCAGAAGTGACCACCAAATTCCAGACAACAGACACAAAGGGCTATAACGTCATCGCCGAAATAAAAGGCACGGATAAAAAACTAAAGGACGAGATCGTCATGCTGGGCGGCCACCTGGACTCCTGGCAGAGCGCGACGGGCGCCACCGACAACGCCGCCGGCTGCACCGTCATGATGGAGGCGGTCCGTATCCTGAAGACCCTGAACATCCAACCCCGGCGTACCATCCGGATAGCCCTCTGGAGTGGAGAAGAAGAGGGCCTGCTGGGCTCCAGGGGTTATGTTAAAAAGACCTTCGGAGACCCCGCCACCATGCAATTGCTGCCCGCCCACGAGAAATTCTCCGCCTACTTCAACGTAGACAACGGCACCGGAAAGATCAGGGGCATCTATCTCCAGGGCAATGAGGCCTGCCGGCCGATCTTCACACAGTGGCTGCAACCCTTCCATGACCTTGGCGCTACAACGGTTACCATCAGCAATACCGGCGGCACAGACCATCAGTCATTCGATGCCGTGGGCCTGCCAGGCTTCCAGTTCATCCAGGATGAAATAGAATACAGCACCCGTACGCACCATACCAATATGGACTCCTACGACCATCTCATACCCGACGATCTCAAACAAATGGCCACCATCGTCGCCGCCTTTGTCTATAACGCCGCCCAACGCGACGAGAAATTGCCCAGGAAAGCATTGCCACAACCACGCGGCGCCGGCCGGGGCGGCTTCTAACAAATTATCCCCATAAGGAAGCATCCACGAATAGATTGTGGATGCTTCCCTTATTTTTGTCCCCCCATGGCAAAGAGCAGTGCTGACACCCCCCTGATGCAACAACACCGGGCTATCAAACAAAAATATCCCGACGCAGTGCTCCTATTCCGTGTAGGTGATTTCTACGAGACTTTCGGAGGGGACGCCGTCATCGCCTCTAAAATTCTGGGCATCACACTCACAAAACGCAACAACGGCGCTGCCTCCTCTTCCGAATTGGCCGGATTCCCCCATCACTCGCTGGACACCTACCTCCACCGGCTGGTCAAGGCCGGTCACCGGGTTGCCATCTGCGACCAGCTGGAAGATCCAAAAACAGTTAAAGGCATCGTCAAACGCGGCGTTACAGAACTGGTCACACCCGGGGTCGCCACCAACGAAAAATTACTGGAAGGCAGCAGCAATAATTTTCTTGCCGGCATCTACTTCCCGGAGAACACAGGCCCCCTGGGCATCTCGTTCTTAGACATCTCCACCGGGGAATTCTTCGTTGCCGAAGGAAACCTCGAATACGCCGATAAACTCCTGCAAACCCTGCGACCCGCCGAGGTCATATTCCAGCGAAGCCATCAAAAACATTTCAAAGAGGTGTTCGGAACCAGGTTCTACACCTATACCATGGAAAGCTGGATCTTTGAGGAAGCCTTTGCCACAGACAACCTGCTGAAGCATTTTCAGACACACTCCCTCAAAGGATTTGGCGTAGAAGGCATGAAGGAAGGGATCATCGCCGCCGGCGCCGTCCTCCATTACCTGAAAGACACCGAACACCCGCACCTCGAACATATCTCGGCCATCCAACGGATAGACCGCGAAGACCACCTGTGGATGGATAAATTCACCATCCGCAACCTGGAACTCCTGGGCAGCCCCGATCAACACCACGATCAGGGCACCACCAGCTTGCTGAAAATACTGGATCAGACCGTATCCCCCATGGGCGCCCGCCTGCTGAAAAGATGGCTGCTCATGCCGCTGAAAGATGGTCTGCGTATCCGTGAACGCCTGGAAGCCGTGGAATTCCTTATCAAGGACCCCGACCTGCACAGCGCCCTCTCCCAGCACATCCGGCAATGCGGAGACATCGAAAGATTAGTCAGTAAGATCCCGGTGAAAAAGATAAATCCCCGCGAACTCCTGCAACTGGCCAGGGGGTTGCAGCATATCGATGAGATCAGGCAAAAAGACCCCGCGTTTACTGACGAATACCTGCAGTCGCTCAGCTCCAAATTGGATCCCTGCCTGCCCATCATGGAAAAGATCCTTGCCATGATCACAGAGAATCCCCCTGCCGCAGTCGCCAAAGGCGATACCATACGTGCAGGAATAAACGAAAATTTGGATCGCCTTAGAAAGATCGCCAACGGAGGCAAAGAATATCTTATAGAACTGCAACAGAAAGAGGCCTCCAACTCAGGCATCTCATCTCTCAAGATCGGATTTAATAACGTCTTTGGATATTACCTGGAGGTCACCAACAGCCACAAGAATAAGGTTCCTGCAGAATGGATACGCAAACAGACACTGGCCAACGCCGAAAGATATATCACGCCCGAACTAAAAGAATATGAAGAACAGATCACGGGCGCAGAAGAAAAGATCCTGACCCTCGAATCGGATCTCTATGACCAGCTGCTGTCCGCCCTGCAGAAATATATAAACCCAATGCAGGTCAATGGCCATGTGCTGGCCATCATGGACAACCTGCTGTGCTTTGCAGGCAACGCCATCCGCTATAATTATAAAAAACCACAGATCCATGAAGGCCGCGAACTGGACCTGAAAGCCAGCCGCCATCCCGTTATCGAAAGGAACCTCCCACCCGGTGAATCCTACATTGCCAACGATATCCTGCTCGACGATACCCAACAACAGATCATCATCCTCACAGGCCCCAACATGAGCGGTAAGAGTGCACTCCTGCGACAGGCAGGCCTGATCACCCTCATGTCGCATATGGGCAGCTTCGTACCCTGCGACACAGCCAGGATACCTTTGACAGATAAGATCTTCACCCGGGTCGGAGCATCCGATAACCTCAGCGGAGGCGAATCCACCTTCATGGTGGAAATGAACGAGACAGCCAGCATCATTAATAATATCACTCCCGGCAGTCTCGTACTGCTGGATGAGATCGGCAGGGGTACCTCTACCTATGACGGCATCTCCATTGCATGGAGCATCGCCGAATACCTGCACAATTCCCCCCATACCCCCAAGACGCTCTTTGCCACACACTATCATGAACTCAATGAATTGGAAAACAAACTACCCCGCGTAAAGAATTACCATATCACCAACAAAGAGGTCGGCAATAAGGTCATCTTTCTTCGCAAGCTCGCACCGGGCGGAAGTACACATAGCTTCGGTATCCATGTGGCGAAAATGGCCGGGATGCCTCCATCCCTGCTGAAAAGGGCCGATGAGATCCTTAAGCAACTGGAAGCTAAGCATGTGGATGAGGACCTCGGGCAACAGGTAAGAAGCCTCGCCGCACCTAAAGTGCAGTTATCTATCTTCGATGCACATACGGAGACCTTTGAAACGATCAGAAAACTCCTGGAAGCCACAGATATCAACCGGCTCACACCGGTGGAAGCCCTTTTGAAACTACAAGAAATAAAAAGCACCTTGAAATAAAGGCCCCGGCCAACCCGAATCCCCCCTTTTCCCATCCATCAAAAAGAGGATTTTATCCATCAGCAAGGCCATTATATCCAAAAATAAACGGCAGAACGATCCCATTTGCATTTCGTGTGTTATTTTACGTTAGCGTCTTGACTTGCCACGGGGCCTAATTGATTGAAAAGGAGCCATTGGAATATGACACAATTTCGTTAAATTAGTTTCAGATCCCACTGATAATTCATCGCTCATTCTAAACGATTGTCCTATGATCAGATATGCCTATCAGTTGAAAGACTTCCGTAGCTGGCTAAGAGGCTTCAGTAAAATATTGAAGTTGCCAGTGATGGCCGGGAAGATCCAAATACCATCTTCCATCGGTGATGGGTATATCATGGCAGCTAACATCAATGCAGATATCTCCTATGTCATCATGAACTTCTCCGTGAATGACGACCTGGTTTTCTTGCGAAAAAAATCTTCCCTCTACGGTCTTAGTCTTTTCTTCAACCAGGTAAACGTCAGTGATTTTTTCGTGATACGCGAACCGCATAACATGATCACCGACAAGAGCCCTACCCGCAGCAACATCTTCTTATCCTCCACCAACTATGACCTCGAAGTGACATATTCCAGAAATTCCCGCCTGAAAAGAGTAGGCATCTTCTTCAGCCCGAATTTTGTCAGCCGCTGCGTAAGAAAAGAAATATTGCTGGACCTGCTGATCTATGCCGACAACCGCCTGCGCAATATCAACAAAGAACCTATCACTTTCGAGTACCGCCAATTGCTGGAAGATGTTTTCAGCGCCGACCTCCAATCTCCCGTCAGTCACCTCCTCCTTCAGAACAGGGTCCTGCTCCTGACCGAAAAATTCCTTCACACCTTCCTCACCAAAGTCCCTTTGCTGAAAGAAACCGGCGGGCTCAAACAAAGAGATAAAGAAAAAGATATCGAGGCCCTCAAAGACGTGGAGAGGATCCTCAGTGACAACAAACTGGATAAGTTCCCATCCATCGATATACTCTCCAAGACGGCCATGATGAGTTCCACCAAACTCAAAACGAAGTTCAAGCAGATCTATGGCATGAAACTGTACGAATTCTATAACCGCAACAGGCTGGAAAAAGCAAAAGAGATGTTGCAAACCGGTAAATACTCCGTCAAACAGGTAGGATTGAACATCGGATTCTCCAATCTCAGCAATTTCGCCAAGGCCTTCAAAAAAGAATTCGGCATCCTGCCCAAGGAAATTCTCAAACACCGGTAAAAAGTGCCATTCATAGTCTGATGAGTCCCCACAGGGTACCCATTAAAAATTTTGTTAAATAGCCGCTACAGCTATCAAAACACTCCATACAGCCAATACCCCCCAACAATTTCACGTAAGTTTGCACCTTTGCAATTTAACCACAAACCCAAGCCCCTAAATTCCGTCCGCCACGACAGCTGCCTGAAAAAATAATTTTTTATCCCCGAAAAAAAGGAAAGTGAACATGATTACTCATTCATTCAGGCTGAAGAACTATGAACAATGGTTAGAAGAATTTGCCGAAAAGATCAACACCCCGCTGAAAGACCATCTTTTGGTCCTGCCCCCGCAATTGGGAAAAGGAACCATCATGGCCCATTCGATGAGCCCCCATCTCTCCTACGCGATCCTGAATTTCAAATTGGAATCTGATCTGGAATTGCTGCGCGAGGCCGATGGCGAAAAAGGCTTTTCCCTGTCATTCAACCAGGTGGAAGTTCAAAAATCAGTGCAGATCGGCAGCGATCAATCAGTGATAGCAGACAAAAGACAACTCCGTAACGACATTTTTCTATCTGATGCACGCAACAGCCTGCAGCTGAAGTTGCAGGCCGGCAGTATCGTAAAAAGACTGGTTATCTTTGCCAGCCACGACCTGGCATCCCGTTATCTGCCCACTGAACTCCTGGAGAAACTGGAGACATTCGCCCGGGAGAACAGCATCTCAGATAATCCATATTTTGTCAGCCTCCCCCATCGTGAGACCCTGAAAGAATTGTTCGAAATGAAAGAAAACGATCCGTTGAGCCAGATCCGCAAGCTTTCACGCATTATCCATCTGGTGGAAAAATTCCTGCATTCATTCCTGCGGCAGGAACAGACCTCCTTACCCCGGTCCATGAAAAAAGGCGACCTCGAGAGCATGCAGCATATCGAACAGATCCTCAGCAGCCGCCTGGAAGGCTTCCCCTCCCTCGAATCATTGGCGCATGAGGTCTTCATGAGTACCAGCAAGTTAAAGAACCTCTTCAAACAGGTATATGGATATACCTTATATGATTATTATAATAAGAACAGACTGCAACGCGCGCGGGAAATGCTGGTAACCGGCCAATGTAGTATCAAACAGGCCGGCAGCGAGATCGGATTTTCCAATCTCAGCCATTTTGCCAAGGCATTCAAAAAAGAATTTGGCATTCTGCCGCGGGACCTCGTAAGGACCCGGCATCTTCAATAAACTGTCGAAATCGCCCGTTTTTGGTCCAGGATCCACTAAAAATTACGGCCGGTCACCTACCTCGGGGACCGGCTCTTTTTATACCAGATCTTTCAATTTGCCCACAACCAGGTCGACCTCTTCTTTTGTATTGTATTTACAAAACGAAAAACGTACCGTGACCTGGTTAGGATTATTGTTGATGGCCCGGATCACATGAGAACCCTGCTCGGCCCCGCTGGTGCAGGCGCTGCCGCCCGATGCGCAGATATGATTGATATCCAGGTTGAATAGGATCATCTCCGATTTCTCGGTCTTGGGAAAGGATACACTGAGCACCGTATACAGATTCCTTCCCAGAGGATCCCCGTTGAAGGAAATGCCCTTCACATGTTTCTTCAATTGCTCCATCATATAGACCTTCAGTCCCTTTATAGCCGCACTCTCTTCTTCAAAATTGGCCGTCGCCAGCTCCAGGGCCCTGGCGAATCCAACAATACCATACAGGTTCTCTGTCCCCGCCCGCATATTCCTTTCCTGCGACCCGCCATGGATATAGGGATTGATCTTCACATTCTCATTGATGTACAGCAGTCCGACGCCTTTCGGGCCATGGAACTTGTGTCCGGCCCCGGTAATAAAATGAACGGGCGTATTCCGCAGATCGAAGGGAAAATGTCCCACCGTTTGGACCGTATCGGAATGAAAGACCGCGCCGTATAACTTGCACAGCTCACCAACAGCATGAATGTCCAGGATATTACCGATCTCATTATTGGCGTGCATCAGGGACACCAGCGTCTTTTCGGCGCTGCCGGCCAACCTGCGTTGAAGATCCTCCATGTCAATATGCCCGTTGGGTAAAAGGTTGACATAGCTCACAGCCGCTTCCCCCGTCCTGTGGATATGCTCCACAGTATGAAGGGTCGCATGATGCTCGAGGGAAGACGTGATGATATGGGTACAGCCAAGATCCCGCACGGATGCAGTAATGGCCGTATTGGAACTCTCCGTGCCGCCGGAGGTGAAAAAGATCTCCGCGGGATGGGCATTCAATATCTTACCCACCGTCTTGCGGGCATTCTCGATAGCCAGCCGGGACTCCCGGCCATATGAATAAATAGACGAAGGATTACCAAATTTCTCGGTCAGATAAGGCATCATAGCCTCTAAAACTCCAGGGTCCAGTGAAGTGGTGGCAGCGTTGTCGAAATAAATTCTTTGCATAGCGCCGCAAAGATAGCAATTCCCAATGATTCGTCACGCTAATGGATCAGCAGGCTCATCCGCTAGATGAACTCCTTAATATCCTGCATAAGACGCAGCGCGATATTATTGGCCGTCGTCTCAAAATTGCTCTCGGCATAGATCCGGATGATGGGTTCAGTATTGGAAGTGCGCAGATGTACCCAATCATTATCGAATTCGATCTTCAGCCCATCATCGGTATTGACAGGATGATTCTTATACTTTCCTTTGATCTTGTCAAAGATGGCACCCACATCTATCCCATTTTGCAACTCTATCTTATTTTTGGAAATAAAATAATCCGGATAACGTGACCGGAAAGAACGCAGACCATTCTTATGATGTGAGAGCGCGCTGAGAAAAAGACCAATGCCGATCAGGGCATCCCGGCCATAATGCAGGTCCGGAACGATGATCCCGCCATTGCCCTCTCCTCCGATCACGGCATTAACAGCCTTCATAGTGCTGACCACATTCACCTCCCCGACAGCAGAAGGATAATACTGCCCCCCGTGTTTCAGGGTGATCTCCTTCAATGCCTTGGTGCTACTCATATTACTGACCGTATTGCCCGGTTTTTTCCCCAACACATAGTCAGCCACAGCGACGAGGGTATATTCTTCCCCAAACATGCTGCCGTCCTCACATACAAAGGCCAGTCTGTCGACATCGGGATCTACCGCGATGCCCAGATCGGCCCTGGACTTCTGCACAGTGGCGCTGAGACCGGATAAATTCTCCGGCAGAGGCTCAGGATTATGGGCAAAACGGCCATTGACCTCCTCATTCAACAGGATCACCTCATCTACACCCAGGGCCTTCAGCAAGGGTGGCAGAAAGATGGCGCCCGTAGAATTGACCGTATCGATCACGATCTTATAATGTTTCTTGATGATAGATTTTACATCCACCAGGGGATGGTTGACCACCAGGTCGACATGCTTCTGCAGCCATGACGAATTCAAGGTATATCCCCCCAATTTATCGACGGCGGCAAAGACAAAGTCCTCTTTGGCGGCCTTCTCCAGGATGGCCGCGCCTTCCTCCGCACTGATGAACTCACCGGCGCTGTTCAGCAGCTTAAGAGCATTCCATTCTTTTGGATTATGACTGGCGGTAAGGATAATGCCGCCCGCAGCCTTCTCACCAGTTACAGCCAGCTCCACCGTGGGGGTCGTGGACAAACCCAGGTCGATAACATCCAGGCCTAGACCCCGCAGCGTGCTTATGACCAGGTGACTGACCATTTCCCCGCTGATCCGGCCGTCCCGCCCGACGACGATTGTTCTCCCCTTATTATTGGCAAGGATCCGGCTACCATATGCTGCTGTGAATTTAACGATATCCAATGGAGACAGGTTATCACCCGGCCTTCCCCCTATCGTACCTCTGATACCGGAGATGCTCTTGATCAATGCCACAATAACTTGATTTAGTTGCTACAAAAATAAGGGTTTGACAGGGCAGACGAATTACCACTTTGTGGTATTCCAAAGATTTTGAATTTTTTTTCAATAAAACAGCAAGGAAAATGCCAGAAATCGACTTCCACCCCCTACCGGACTTCCTTTTTCTTGTTCCTGAGTAACATATATCTTGCTGTCTCATACAACCCGGTCGACAATTCCCGCATCTCCAGCTTGAGCGGACCATTGAGCACAGCCGCAGGTGCCGGATCATTCCCCACCACGGATACCATTTCCTCTTTATGGGTCCTGAGTTGACGACGATAGAAATAATCATTTTTTACCACACCGATATAGCCCTGGTCCGGATCATAGATAAATGACAGGTCCTTTCCACGGATCCCCGCGGTATCCAGCAGATCACGCCCCAGGGTCGTATTACGATAAGGAACACTGCAAAGACCCGCCAGCGTTGGCAGGACATCCACCTGGCTGCAATACGTCCGGATCCTTTCCGGGCTGACTAATTTCGGCGCATAGATCAGCAGGGGCACATGCTCAGCGGTCAGCCGCTGATCGGTAAAGGCCCTTGGCAGCATGGCGCCCGCATCGCCCGGGATCCCATGATCGCCAATGAAGAGGAATACCGTATTGTCAAAATATTTTTCCCTGGACGCCGCCTGGATAAAGGTCTGATAACCGAAG
>Ga0247778_1001390_pt1 | contig 10489 bp, 10 predicted proteins | sample UWRJL049202B5_FD_179939 | JGI IMG/M metagenome (GOLD analysis project Ga0247778, IMG submission 179939) | Plant litter microbial communities from Arlington Agricultural Research Station in Wisconsin, United States - UWRJ-L049-202B-5 | ecosystem: Environmental > Terrestrial > Plant litter >... | reverse complement strand
TTGTTAAAAAATAACAACCCGGCATTAATTGGTTTCACATATTCATTAGTTCCAGCTACAATCCGCATCTGCCTGCACAAGTCTTCAAAAGGCATAGAAGTAGATTGAGCAAAAAGATCGCTTTTAATTGTTTGCAAAAATTCCCTGATTACTCCCATGTCTAAATCATCTATGGTGGCACTGTGATTGATCCGATCATCGAAAGGGACCCTTGCAGCCAAATCCATCAATTGCTTTATTTCTGTATGATTGGCGATACCAGTAACGGAACCTCTTCGGATATAATATTGTTTCTGTCCTTTGACAGATAAGGTAGTCGGAGCTTTGTATGGTCTTGTTAATCCTCCGGGAACCCAAATAATAAAAATTAATTGTCCTTTAAATTCCACTGGCTCTGTAACAGGAGAATAAAACGGGTCTATTGTGTGCGTTATTTTAACCAGGTCCTTTTGGATCTTATCTACCTGATTCGCTGCTATTCCTTTAGGGGGAAGTATTGGCAGGCCATCTTTTTCACTAATGCCAATAATAATATAACCTCCGCCCCAATTATTAATGTCATTGGCAAAAGCGCACATTGTATGTAACACTTCTTCCGGGTTCCAGCCTTCTTTGAATTCGATCCGATCCCATTCAACGGTTTTTCCGGTAACAAGATTGTTTATATTAATAGGAAGCGCCATTCTAAAAATTATTTGGTCTTATGAACTACAAATATGAGATTACTTTTGTAATATTTTTGATATACTTAGAAGGCAATTGGCCTAATTTACAAATTCCGGGGAAGAGATGTGTCTCTTTAAAAAAAAAATTACAGCTGTGCATTTCTGTTGAATAAATTACTGGCGACAGTGGCACGGAACCCCAACAATAATGTAGTTCCCGATATTTTGCATCTACCAATTCATCATCTCATTCCAACTAAAAAAGGACGCTTACGACGAAAGTCGAACGGTGTTCAGGCAGCAGGAAAAAACAAGGAACAAAAGAAAAATTCCCAGACTATCAATAGAAGGGCTTAATAAATTGTTTTATATTTTATTATTTATCAGCACTTTAAGTCCAAACTGAGCCTTCAAATCCTCATACCCCCGGTTCGATAAAAATCCTACCAGGGTCACAATGGCGCGATACAAATCGAGCCATTTTTATTTAAAATGCACGCCCAGCAAGGGTTTCAAGAGATATCGAGATCAATGCGGATGGTCTAACCCAATTCCTATTAAATTAAAAGCTTTTCCTGCTTAGTCACCCATTGATCATCTTTGTAACTTAACTTGCGCTTCTTGCAATTTTTAAATAAATTTGTTATGTATAGATAACTATGTTTGAAGCTTTCGAAAATTATTTAAAAGAAAAAGCGAATCTGGATGCCGAAGAAATAAGTGCTGTCCGGGCTGTTTCTATTGAAAAAAAAGTCAGAAAAAGACAATATCTGCTGCAGGAAGGAGATGTCTGCCACTACGAATGTTTTATTGTAAGAGGTTGCTTACGCACTTACAAAGTAGACAATAATGGAGTAGACCATATACTTCGTTTTGCTGTAGAAAACTGGTGGATCAGCGATCGAGAGAGTTATAATAATGGCAGTCCTTCAAAGTGTAATATAGATGCCTTGGAAAATTGTGAGGTTATACTGATCGATAAACCCGATTTTATCCTTCTGCTGAACACAATACCCAAATTTAAAATTTTTATTGACATCCTTTTAGCAAGAAGTTACGATGCCATTCAAGACAGGGTTATGGGTGCGATCAGTTACAGTACAGAAGAAAAATATCAGAATTTTATCACACGGTTTCCGGACATTTTTTATCGTGTGCCCTTACATATGATCGCCTCCTATCTTGGTGTCTCAAGGGAAACTTTGAGCCGCGTCAGAAACCAGTTCTCTAAAAAAAAGTAGCTTCGCTTAGCGGCATTATTTAATTATCTTTTCAACTAATTCGACAGCATTTTGACGGATAATACTTCTATTTATGTTCTTTTACCCCTCGCTTAAAGTCTTCCCGATTCGGCAAACATGCCGATTAATCTTCGTCTCCAAAAACACAAACATTGCCTTGATTGGCTTATTCAACAAAAAACCGTGACTTTTATCACATCCATTTTGCGTCAAATCTCCTTGTCATGGTTCCACTATTTGGATGATTTTTGTAGCAAATAAGGATAAGATCATGAGACTAAAAAATAAAGTAGCTGTTATTACCGGGGAACAGCGGTAAAAGGCGGATGTAACCAATCAGGCGGATCTTGACCGCGTGTTTGAACAAACCTATAAAAAAATCGAAGATCGTTATCGTCGTAGCCAATGCCGGCGGCGCAGCCACAGGTGCCAATTTGGGATACGTAGCGGACATCGGCGCATTTTTAGGTGGTTTCCCCATTGCATATGGCCTGGGATTTAATACACCTTCTTTAGTAGGTGCTGCACTGGCAGGAACTCCTCGGAATTTGATGCTATTACCGGATATATATCGCAGCACAAAGTGGGGCTTAAGCCCGCTTAAGCAAAGGTTGGGGCAAAATGTAAAACTAAAAGTCAATAATATGAATAACATAAAATCTGAAAGTGCACACACGGCACCATCATTCGACCTCACCGGTAAACGTGTAATTGTAATCGGCGGTAAGAAGGGGATCGGCCTCGGTATCGCACAGGTCGCGCACGCCATGGGAGGGGCTGTCACGGTGGGCAGCCGCCGGAGAGTTTCGGACGGGGAACGACCAGACCTGGCCGCGTTCGATCAGATAGTCCTAGACATCCGCGACGAATCGGCCGTGCAAGCCGCGTTCGATGCCATCGGCCCCTTTGATCACCTGGTCATTACTGCCGGACCCGAACTTGGATCCTGGGGGGCGTTTATGGACCCGGACATGCGCGGGGTCAAAGGATATTTGGAAAGTAAATTCATGGGTACCTGGGCATGTGCCCGCTATGCCGCCCCCCATTTGCTGGCTGGCGGTTCGATGATCTTCCTTAGTGGTGGTACAGGGGCTCGGGCAAAGCTGGGCCTGGCTGCCGTTACTTCGACGTTTGCTGCCGTCGAATCACTATCGCAGTCACTCGCCATAGAACTGGCACCTATCCGTGTCAACACGATCCGTCCCGGGTTTATCGACACCGATTTCTGGGATGTGCTGCCCGCAGCAGATGTGGAGAACATCCGCAGCAAAGTTCGCGCAACTTTCCCGGCCAGGAGGCTCGGGACTGCCGCCGATGTAGGTCATGCCGCTGTATTTCTTATGACCAACCCATACGTCACTGGTACGGTACTCGAAGTTTCAGGTGGCGAGTTGTTGGTCGACTGGATCTTTTGATTTTTGGTAAGTTGAGGTAATCTTAAATTATGCAAAGGCATTTTTGTGGCGTTTAATTCGTTAAACTCATCCAATTGGATATGTAAAATATAAAATGGGGAATGATAGGCGCAGGCGAAGTAACTGAAATCAGAAACGGACCGGCGTTTAATAATGTAACAGGCAGTCGGCTCGTAGCGGTTATGCGACGTAATCGCGCAAAAGCAGCAGAACTATGCCCGCCGTCACTCATCCTTGAGGGCCGTTTCGTTGCAGGCCGGATAATCTGCATAGATGTTGTTAATGCTCCTTTCAATGTCCCTCTTGCCGGGAATGTCCATTTCATGCGATGTTACCTGCATGTTCATTTTTTGTGGCCGGATGATTTCGTAATAACCGGAACCGGATAGTTGCGGATTGGCTTCATATTCGGGTATGAGAGTGGGTATGCCCATATAGAGGCTTGTCATGGGTCCCAGGTGAAGGTGGTTACAAGAGCCAATATCGAGATAGCAGTTCATTTGGTCGTACCATGTAACAGGGTCTTCGTCGTGGCAGTAGAACTTTATCCAGGAGATGGCATGTTGCTGACAAGGAAAATAATGGTTATCATTTTACGAATAAGCTGTTAATTTTTTCATCTTCGTAATATCGACCGGCAACATCAAATAGCCAAAAAGCCAACGATGCCAGCGGACTGCTTGGTGCAGCACCATAATTCAGTATCTTATTATGGAGGTTTGCCATTTTTTGCAGACTATATTCATCTCTTTCTATAGAAATCCTGTCTAATGGCTCTGCTGCTATGAGATCAAATACATCCTGAAACGACTCTTTAAGAATAGGATTTGAAGCATATTCAATTTCGTCAGCAACACGAATAACTACAAAAGTTTCTGGATGATATAATCCCCAACCGCAATAATGATTATCGCTAAAGAAGAGTGAGAAATCCTTTGATAAAGATACTTCCGTTAGTTGCTGAGCTAATTCAAATTCATCATTAAAACACAACAATATGTCTCCTTCCAAATGATAATACCTATATGGAAATGGTTCCAATTCAAAATGCTCAGGATACTTAGCCAACTTTGGAAGACCAACAATCTTGTTCGCTGCTTTTACCAAGAATAAACTATCAGGTACTTTATTTTCTTCGGAAAAATAAAAAGATATTAGCGTTAGTAGGTGGGTATCCGCATCGAATGCGAAAGTGTCAGTATTGGACATATGCAACCAATCTTCCTTGCTTCCAATAAGATTCATGCTTTCGCTATCTATATCTCTTGCATTATTGCTTGACGTCAAAATGGCTTTTAAACTATTAATCAATAATCGCGGCCTAAAAGTTAATTGTTGTCCCGGCTCCAATATTATAGTAGTGCCTTCTGTAAGTTCTAATTCAAACATGTATTAAATTTATGGATATAATTTACTAGCTGGCTGATGGAATCTTCCCTTAGACATTGGTATTTTACCTTCAATTACCATTAATTCTGTAACAGTCTCTCCTGGATCTGTAGCAAGCCCCCCCAATGCTTCTGCTCCACTATGTCCTTTTACTCCGGATTTACCATACGCTGTTATTACATTTCCTAGCCCACTTCTACTTGCATCTACAATTACAATGTTGCCATCCTTCAAATAATATATTTTTTCACCATTCCTTGTTTCAAATATAGAAGCAGGATTAGTTATGATATCTTTTACTATGGAGTCTGAGAATTCATGGTCTGTATCCTCATGATAATCATACCTTTTCTTAAATACACCTTTTTCCTGCACTTCCTTAGTTATATTCTGAGCTTCGCGTCTATTCCTGTCAGTCCAATCAACTTTCTTAGCCAATTTCTTTAACTCTGCCTCAGGTGATGTCTTTGCTTTGTTAAACGCCTGCTTACATATTTTTAGTTCTTCCTCTGTGAGCTGTTCAATTTCGCCGATAATCTTCTGCACTTTTTGTTCAAAAAATCGACTTAATAGCCTATTCATCAAATGTTGCGCTGGTCGTGCCCAACAATATATCGCCTCCTATCTCCAGATTACCCCGCAATCTCTCAGCCGCCTCCTCAAAAATAAATGGCAGTGCGTATTTTATTTCTTCCCGAATTTCCTCGGGAAATAGGTTAGCGTCATCATCAAATACTGCTGAAGCATATTCACGGTCCCATGCGTATAGGACAAGTTATTCCCATAATTGATGATACCCTTATTTTCATTGAGCAGATCCAATGCCGATGCCTTCAATTCCAGGTTGTTGGCTGGCAGAAAACGATAAGCCATCGAAGCATTCCAGATGGTATACCGGTACGCTGTAGACCCCGATGTCACCGATGAAGTATAGGCGACATTGGTGTTCAACGACAATTTTTTCGTGGGGTTAACTCCTACCCCTAACTTCGTCAGGGATTGCGTATTCGTGAATATCGAATTGTATAGACCCTTCTGCTCACTCCTGAAAAAAGACAAGTCCTGGACCAGGTTTACCGCAAAAAGATCCTTATAACTATAGGTGACGGATACAGTATCGGAATTTACGAACAATCCCGTTACATTGTAAATAGCTTTATCCACTCCCTGGTATTGTAAATAACCCGGTGTCCTAGATTGTAAAAAAAAGGAGCTGAAATTTACCTGGAACTGATGCGAATTAAAAACAAATGCTTTGGTGAAAAATAAATTAGCGGTCAAATACCTGTATCTGTTTAAATTGACCGTATAGTAAATATAACGGCCCGATCGATCGATGATGGAGCTGTCGGCAAAGTAATTCTCTTTAATGCCCCCTAGCAGGCTCGCTCCGTAAGCAAAGGTGTTTTTTGAACCATAGCTGTCATGCCTGAACTTTGCGGAAAGCTCATAGTTTTTCATTGGCATTAATAATGGATTGCCCGCGCGTATATAATAGATGCTGGAACTGTCGACAACCGGAACCCGCTGATCAACCGTTGGATAGTTATAGGATACGTCGAAGTTCAGGGCATATTTGTCCAGATATTCTCCAAACTGAAAATTGTTGTATTCGATACTGAATTTCGGCACAAAGTGCTTATAGGTATTGTTGAACGCCTGGAATTGATGCGTGGACACATTCTTTTCGGCATATATCTGCGCCTGGGCATCTGCATATATAGAGAGGTCTTTAGTGTACCTGTTTGCCAAGGCATTGAAATAAGTTTTTCCGATCCTCAGATCGGGCATCTCATTCAGTACGGCATATCGACTGTTGGTGCTGAGAGAATTGTTGATTGTATAAGCATTGCTCAAAGGATCCTTGTCCGTTACGGTATTATCCCGCTTTGCAATATCAAAATTAAGATCATTCTTCAATTGAATATGCACAGTAGAAAAAAACCTGTTTTCGCCAAATAGCCAGGTTGAAAAGTCACCCAGTTGAATGGAAAGGCGCTGCCGGATATTATGGCTATTGTTATCGTATCTCCTGTCATATAGGCGATTCAACGTCGGATCGGCCACGCTGGTGAAATTCGTTCGTAATGCGCTGTCTTTCTTTTCCGATTCCACTGAAATGAAGTGCTCGATACCCCAGTTTGTCAGCTTATGTTTGAGGATATCTGAAAATCCCTTATGGTAGAAAGAGCTCCGAAGGCGAATAATATGCGAGGAGCTTATGCCGCTGTCGTATTCATGGTCTCCGCTCACTAACTCATGGCCGGGTCCAAATATTACATTCTCCAGCGAATCCCGCATATTCATCTTTTTCGTCCGGAACGAACCATCCAGGCTAAAAGTGTTTTCATCTTTATGCCGCAGATACTGCGCGCTAAATTCGTTTGCAGACGTGTTCTTTTTTAAGTTGTCCGTGATATCCTGCGTTATGGTGCTGTCCTTTCCGATATAACTGACGGTTTGTGTATTTTTAAAGGTCTCATTTAGATTATGATTGATGAACGAATTCGCTGACAAACGGTTCTTTTCATAATCGTTGAAATTAGGTATGAAGTCATGCGAAAAAATGAAACCGGCCGAAGCGGGTTGATTACGTCCTTGCAGACTGAAATCGGGTTGGTAGTCCAGGTGTACGCCCACTCCCTTGTAGGTGTTGTTTCTCAATAAAGTGCTGACATCGTTGGCGATCTTGTTGATATTATTGCTTTGCCCGACAAAACCGAATTGCGTTCTGGGATTGAAAACACTGCCGTTGGCGCCTAATTCATATCTGTGATCAGTTCCGCCTCCCGCAGAAAAAGCGCCAAAATACCCGGAATGATGACCCTTTCTCAATTTTATATTGATGTCCGTTATCGAATCCAATGGATCTGCGGGATTAGGCTCCTGGTAAACTTGTATCTTATCGATGGCGTCTTTAGGAATGTTTTGTGTCGCGACTTTTGTATCCCCCCCAAAAAATGGTTTTCCATCTACCAGCAATTTACTGATCTGTTTGCCGTTGACCGTGACCGTGCCATCACCCCATACGATGACTCCAGGCAACTTTTTTAGCAGATCCTCCGCCACCGCATTTTTGTCAAGGGAGAATGCCGCGGCGCTGAATTCCAGCGTATCGCCTTTCATTCGCACCGGGGGAGGGGTGACGATGACACTGTCCTCTGTCTGGTTGCTGCTTTTTACGAGATCGATTTGCCCTAAAAAAAGATTTGGCTTGTCCATCAGGATCCGCAATTTCCGGGCATTCGTTTGATAGCCGATATAGCTGACGCTAATTTTAAGCGGTACACCTGTAGGAAGATCTTTCAGACGAAACTCTCCCCGGATGTTTGTCATGGTATAAGCGACAAGACTGCCGTCGCCGGCTTTATTTACCTGGATAGTAGCCGCTTGCATGAAAAAATTGAGAACGGTGTCCTTGACCGATCCATTAATAACTCCTACCCACGTTGTATCCCTGCCTTGCGCTTGGAGACCCGCGCTAAAGCACAGCGAAACAAAACCAATCATAAAAAGATGCCTGGAGCAGAACTTCATGTCTAAAGATTCGGTTTCAATCTGAACTGCATAATAACGCAGTTATCACCTTTTCTGCCGTTGGCAAAGTATTCCCTAAGCCCTTCCGGGTAATTCACCTGCTTGTCCAAGCCGTTTTTAAAGGCAAACAGCCTGAACCCAGGCATGGATGAAAAGATGGTGTCCTTGTAAATAGCATCTATCTTTTCAAACAGACCCGACAAAATGGGGAAATAATAGGAACTACTATCTCCGGTGACACGTGAAAAAGAAAGAAGGCTTCCGCTATGCAGGTTATAAGCAAAGGTATAGTCTGCGCCATCATATAATTGTCTTGTAAACGCAGAAAATAACAGGTAGCCGCCATAGCGATAACATCTGTCCAGCGAAAGCACTGTAGACGCCGTTCCCGGCGAACTAAACGCGTATTTACTTCTCTTGTGGCTGTACCCGACGTCGGTGAAAAAATTCAAAGGAAGAGAATATCGCAAAGGGAAAATAAGCTGGTATTTTCGTAGCAACCCCGTATCGTTCAACTGGTATATATTGTATTCATATGGCCTGGTGAACATACAGGATCCCTCCTCACCGGAAAAATTAAAAGTAGTGCCCGGTGTGGCAGTTTGAACATCATCATTCCTGGCATCACCCGGTAATATATTTTTAAAAACTTGGTTGTACCCTTTCGAATAGCCCAAATCGAAAACCATGTGATCCGGGGATTCGACTTTCCTTTTCCTGTAAAAAGCATATAAAACGGTATTGCCAGGCAAATGGAACAAAGTCATTACTTCGCTGGGAATCACTTCCTTTCTGAGAAATTTTCCATGAAGATCATAAACTAACAGCCCGTCTGTATAGTTGTTGCGCGCAATGATCTCGTTCGCGGACCGGTCCAATGTAAAGGAATAGAAATATTTTGTACCTCCGCCCGTAAATATTTTAGTGTAGAACTTGCCGTTTCTCCTGAACAGCAGGATCGAGTTACTGTTTATATCCAGGATAATGAAAAGCGAATCCGTCACTTCCATTTGATTGATAGTGCCAAACAGACTTTCTTTCGTCGTCTCCAATGGAATGAAACGGATGGAATCGAAAACTTCAGTCGCAGTGCCTCCGCGGGCATTATCGGCATCTATACGAACCGTGACTGTGGTCTGTGCAAATAACGAAAGCCCAAAAAGAATAAGGGTTAGTAAAACAAAAGATCTGATCATAAGAGGTTAGGTTCGTATAGTACGGCAATTTAAACATTTCTCTGTAAACCGTCATATTTGGAATATGTTAAAAAATAATATGTTTGCGAGTCGACGTTATAATATTCCTTCTTTCATATATTAGGTTGATTTTTCTTTTAAACTATTAAACTGTTCACATGAAAAAAACCTCTCTGGCATTCGCCACGGCTGGCTTGTTTGTGCTCGCTCTCCTGTTTTCAATTTCATCCGATTCAAAAGGTGATCTTCATTTTTTTAAGAAGGCAAACGCTTCAAATCTTACGTATTCATTGCAATCTTTCCCTTGCCCTGGTGGAGGAACGCAACTAATATGTGGTCCTGGATCATTGACAACTTGTACGCCTGTCGTATGTGGTACTAAAATACCTTAATGTAGATTAAACGATCGCGGGGTATTTACAAATGTAAATGCCTCGCATTCTTATGCCCTTATCGTATGATTAGAGAATGCATATCCGGATCTTCCTGGCTTTTCGCGATTTCATTGATCGTAATAACATCCTGTACCAATATAAAGAACGGGAATATAGAAAATGCCTCACCCGTCTTCATCGGTTTAATTATTAAAGGAAATCATTCCGTAGGGAATAACTAGACATCATGAACCCATTTGCTTTGGGGCAGGAAATGTAATGGGCACTGCTTATGCAAGAAGCCATTTCCAGGAAATAATTGATATAATTAAATATATGGGAGTTAGCAGCCAGCAACTTTTTTATGGCATCGACGGGATCATTGAGGAAGCAAACTTTATAGATGCAATATGACTTCCTTCTGTAAAATGATTACAAGAATTAAAATATTTTTTTAAAATATCAATCCTCATTTATGAGTTATGTAGTAGTGGATGTAGAAGCCGACGGACCCATCCCGAACAAATATTCAATGGTATGCTTCGGGGCGATAATTGTGGAACCTTCTTTGTCAAAAACTTTTTATGGTCAGGTCAAACCTATCTCAATAGAATGGATTCCGGAAGCACTTTCAGTCAGCGGATTTTCAAGGCAGGAGCATGAAACTTTTGA
>Ga0247778_1001389_pt1 | contig 10499 bp, 11 predicted proteins | sample UWRJL049202B5_FD_179939 | JGI IMG/M metagenome (GOLD analysis project Ga0247778, IMG submission 179939) | Plant litter microbial communities from Arlington Agricultural Research Station in Wisconsin, United States - UWRJ-L049-202B-5 | ecosystem: Environmental > Terrestrial > Plant litter >... | reverse complement strand
CTGGTAAACTTCTCTGGCATGTGTTGTACGACGAGCACAGCTAGTTCGGTGGTCGCAGGCAACGCGCCAATGATTTCCATCAATGCGCTAGGGCCTCCGGTGGACGCGCCGATGCACACAATCTTGCTGGGCGTACGAGACACAGCCGCCGGTCGAATGCTCGGAGGGACTGTTCCCGCGCGTTGAGCATTGGGTGAGCGCAGGTGGTGGATGCCTCGCACCATCGACAACTTGGACAGTAGCTCGTCGCGAATGCTGTGATCACCTGGCATCAGCAGATCTGGTTTGGCCACAAAATCCAGCGCGCCGAGGTCGAGCGCTTTGAACACGTTTTCCTGCTGCGAATAGCTGGAAATGACGAGTACCGGCAGGGGATGTTTGGCCATCAAGATGCGCAAGAACGTAAACCCGTCCATTTTTGGCATTTCGAGATCAAGCGTCACCACGTCAGGTTCAGTGATCCGAACCAAACGCAGTGCCTCTTCGCCGTTGGCCGCCTTTCCCACTACTTGAAGGTGCGGCATGCCGGACAGCATTTGACTGATGCTGCGTCGATTCACTGCGGAATCGTCGACAACTAGCACTTTAAGCGGATTTGTTTCATTCATTGAGGAACCTTGATTCGAAAAGCCGAACCACTGTCGAGCGGCGGTCGTCGATACACTAAATCAGTTTCAAGATGGACCGGTTCAAAACTTGTACCTGCATTCAGAAGAGATTCTGAATGCCCCAAGAACAGGAATCCACCAGGCAACAGTCGTTCAAAAAATAGAGCAGTCGCTGCCTGACGCGATACTTCGTCAAAATAAATCAGCACGTTGCGACAAAACACCACATCCACCCGACCCACCGCTCGCACGTCACGGGGGTTCATCAAATTTCCGACTGAAAAGTGGACCATCCGCCGCAAGCTGGGCCGAATACGAAAGCCGCCACCTTCCTCGGTGAAGTGTTTGTGGATGAGTTCTTCACCCATCGCTCGGAAACTACTCGGCCGGTACACGCCTCGTTCAGCAATTTCGATGTTGGACCGACACAAATCCGTCCCCACGATGCTGGTACGAAAGCCACGCAAGTGAGGAGATTCTGAAAGCAGAATCGCCAAGGTGTACGCCTCTTCCCCGCTTGAACAGCCCGCACTCCAAATGGTCAGACGACGATTCGTCAAATTGGCTTCAGCCAGGCGAGGAATGATCTCGTCCACGAAGGCTCGCAACTGATATTCTTGGCGAAAAAAGTACGTCTCTTTGGTAGTGAGAATGTGAAAAACTTCTTCCTGTTCGCTCACACTGCCTTGCAAGAAACTCACATACTCATCAAAGTTGGATAGGTTGTTGATCCGCACACGCGGAGCCAATCGTCGCTCAAGCATCGCCCGCGCCTTTTTCTCAAAGGCCAAGCCAGTCCTTCGCGCAATCAGCGTCGTGAGCGCAGTAAATGCACTCGGCGTGAGCGCCTGATCAGAAGCACCAAGACTCAAACGACACCATGTTTCGGTAGGAGTACGGGAACAGCGCGTGCTTCGGCGAGCAAAGCCACACCAGCGATATCGAGCACGTACGCCATAGTGCCGCGGTAGCTGATGACGTGCGACGCACTGCGAGCAGCAACGTCTCCCACGTCGGGCGCCGGACGCAATTGCGTCTCCGTCACTTCGATCACTTCGTGCACCTGTTTCACAACGATCCCGAGCGACCGTTGTGCGCCGCGCAGAAGGACCCATTTCCTCCTGGGTTCGTTGGTGGGGCCGTACCCAAGACGTTCGCCCAAGTCGAGAATGGGGATGACGATGTCACGATGCTCGACCGCGCCAACCACGCCCGGTGGTGCATGAGGTAATGCTGTCAAAGGCATAGGTTGAATGATCTCCTGCACTTGCTCTACGGGCAGCGCGTAAAACACTTGACCCACTTCGCACGCTACTAGCGCCCGAGCGGCCCCCATCTTCGACGAGCGAAAGCGCATCAGGGCTGGCCCCGCAACTGCAACTCAGCGGTACTATCCATATACAATTTCAGCCATCCACCAACACATCCGTCGGACTCAACAGTATAGCGGCTTTTGCCAACTCGTACATCACGCCACCAAGGTTTTGGTCCACTCCCACCCCGGTAGCCCACGCAGCCGCAGGGCCGAAAGGCAGTTGCTGCGTCCCTCGCACCAGGTACGCCATGTACCCCAGAAAACCCAACCCCACCGCACTTGAGGTGGAGCACTCAGCCGCACCCCTTGGTCAGCACAGCAATCAGATCGAGCAGAACAATCACCTCTCCCCCTGGTGGCCGACCGATGCCGCGCACGCCCTCCGTCCCGTCGTTGCCAAAGGCCTGACCTGTGAACTCAATTTGCGAGACGTTCAAGCGCACCACTTGTTTCACTTCATCTACCCGTAGCCCCACCAGATCGGTCTCACTGGTTCGCGCCAGTAAGATGCGCGCACGCCGCTCTGTGTCCATGGCGGGCAGACCCAAGACGCGTCTCAGGTCAACCACTGTGGCGAGTTGGCCCCGCACGCTACACACACCTAAGACGGCTGGTGCTGCTCGGGGGACATGTGTGATGGGAGGAGGGATCACAATCTCGTGTACTGCACGCAGATCGACGGCAAATGCCTCATCGTTGCAGGAAAAAGAAAGCAACTCCAATATCTCAGCCTTGGATAGCTCAGAACGCGCAGCTCGAGCAGAGGTGACCAACCGCTCAACCATTGACCACAACCTTTCTCAACGTATCCCCCGGGCTGAGCATTTCCTCCAGAATTGCCGCGACATCAAGCACCAGACCCACACGTTGATCTCCCAGTTCCGTAGCCCCAGAGAAGCCACGCACGAGCGACAGCGATGCGCCGAGCGACTTGATCACGATGTCCTGTTGGCCCGCAATGGCGTCCACCACAAGCCCGAGCCGTCGTTCTCCCACTTGCGCCACCACCACGAACTCCCGTTGCTGACTGCGTTCGCGCGTGAGTCCAAAGAATGAGCGCAGTCGACATAGGGGTAAGGTGGCGCCGCGCAGCGAGGTCACTTCGCGGCCTTCAATTTCACGAGTCCCGCTATCGAGCAGATTTACTTCCGAAATCGCTGACAAGGGCACGGCAAACTCCTGTTCCCCCACCTTCACCAACAAGGCGCGAAAAATAGCCAAAGTAACGGGCAAGGTGAGCGTCATTTTGGTGCCAATGCCGCGCTCGCTTTGCACGTCAATGACACCTCCCAAGCGAGCGATGTTGGTCTTGACCACATCCATGCCAACCCCTCGCCCTGACACCTCGCTCACGTCTTCGCGGGTGCTGAGACCGGGAAGAAACATGAGGCCGAGCAGTTCCTCGCGCGACAAGACGGCGGCCATCGACTCATCAATCACTCCTGTAGCCACTGCCCGCGCGATCAGTTTTTCCTCATTGACGCCGCGACCGTCGTCCTCCACTTCGATCAACACGTGGCTGCCCTTTTGGTAGGCGTTCAGCGCTATCGTTCCCGCGTTGCTCTTGCGAGCCTTTTCACGTTCGGGCGCGCTCTCGATGCCGTGATCGATGGCGTTGCGCAACATGTGAAGCAAAGGATCGCCCAGTTCTTCAACGATGAGTTTGTCAATTTCCGTTTCAGCACCGGTCACCACTAGCCGCACTTCTTTGCCGAGATCGCGGCTGATTTGGCGCACGCCCCGCGCCAGACGGTCGAACATCTGCCCGAGCGGCACCATCCGCATTTCCAAGATCCCGTTTTGAAGATCTTCCAACCGCCGTTCAAGAATACGATGCAGCCGATGTAGCTCCCCCCCCAATTGACGATTGTGGTTGGCCCGCACCGCCTCGGCGTTTGTGTACAAGTTGCTCTTGAGGATCGACAGTTCGCCGACGATATTCATCAAGCGATCGAGCTTGTAGATGTCGACACGCACCGCACGACGGGCCAGTCGCTGTTCGTTCACTTGGGCCGTCAAGCGACTCGACTTGTGCGGCATTTCGGAGAGCCCCGTGAGGGGTTTCATCGAGGGAACCGCCACCGACGAGCGTGCCATGGACAGCGGCGACACGGAGACTCGCGATGGACCGGACGTGGTTCGACCCAAAGGAATTTCGTCGACAACCGCCGTTTCACCGCCGAGTAGGCTGGTTACCGCAGACAGCTGCTGGCTGGATGCAAGGATCAAATCAAGTTCAAGAATATCAGGCGCAGTTGATTCGCCCGTAGGCAGATAGGTGATGACCTCGCCAATTTGCCGTGCACTGTCCTTGAGCGCACTCAGCTCCGTGTCGATGGTCATCAAGTCAAACTGAACCCGAATGCGAAACAACCGCATGCCGGCGTCCATGTTTGCTCGCAACCGGTGCTCCTCGTATTCCGTCAGCACTCCCAAAATCGCGGGGTCGATGGAGTTGGGAGAGGTCTCTTCCTTTTCTCGACGAGTGGTGGTGAGCGCAGAAATCGCATCAACCACCCGCTTCACCTTGGATTCAAGCGTGGGATCGTCGTCAGTCGCAGTTTGACTGAGCAGCTGATGACCAACATCTACAGCAGAAAACAATACGTCGAGTACTGGTGCTGCGATCTCCACGCGTCCCAGTCGTAGCCCGTCCAACAGATCTTCAAGGCGGTGGGTGAGCGAAGACAAACCTTTGGCTCCGAAGAGGCTCGACAGGCCCTTGAGCGTGTGGATCTCTCGAAACGCTTCATTGATGAGCTCAGGTTGCGACACCCCTCGCTTGTGCGCGGCATCAATGGCCAGCAAATTCCGCGCGAACGCCTCAATGATATCCTGAGCTTCGTTAAGAAACTCTTCTCGCCCCTGATCGGTCACCGTCTGGGTATCCTATCAAGATTTTGAATTCTCCAAGAAAGTGCCAATCTCGGCCGGTCTTGACGCCAAAAAACCCTACTAACTCGGCCAACGACCCCACCGGGCCGGCCGCACCGGGGCCTCGAAATCCATCGAAGCCATCCCGCCGCCGTACCGTGGCCGTGATCGGCGCGGGCAGCAGCGGCTTGGTGAGCCTGCGCTGTTTGAGCCAAGAGGACTTGGACGTCAGCTGTTTTGAGCAGGGCTATGATCTTGGAGGGCTGTGGGTCTTCAACAACTCGAACGGTCGTGGTGGAGCCTACCGATCGCTTCACATCAATACCTCCAGACGTCAAATGCAATTTTCGGACTTTGCCATGCCCGAGACCATCGGCGAGTTTCCGCACCACACACACATCGCACAGTACCTGAGTGACTACGCGTCTCATTTTGGTTTACAAAAATACATCCACTTCGGACATCTCGTGGAGCGCTGCATCCCGCTGAGCCAGGGAGGGTATCGACTGGAATTTGCCGGCGGACGACCTCCGCAATGTTTTGATGCCGTCGTCGTATGCAACGGTCATCATTTTTCGCCTCTGTGGCCTGACACGTCGACCACGGCGGAGTTCAGTGGGCTCATTTCACATTCTTATCACTACAAGAGCACCACAGAACCCATTGATTTGCGGGGGTTACGCGTGCTTGTGGTGGGAATGGGCAACAGCGCCATGGACATCGCTTGTGAACTGAGTCGACAGGGGGCCGCAGGCAGCGTGATGGTGTCCGCACGGCGGGGGGCGTGGGTGTTACCCAAGTTCCTGCGGGGTCGCCCCATTGATGGCCCTGCTACGTTTCCTCAATGGCTCCCTGGCCGTTGGCGGCGTCAACTGGTCACGCGTTCCTTTGAATTCATCTATGGGAAGATGACTGACTTTGACTTACCGGCCCCCGATCATCTGATCGGCGAAGCTCATCCTACGATTTCGACCGAATTTCCGGCTCTAGTGAAGAGCGGTGATATTGTGATGAAACCGGGATTCACGCTCGCCCGAGGTGGGCAGGCGTTTTTCAGCGACGGTTCAGCGGTGGACGCTGACGCGATCATCTTCTGCACCGGTTACCGGGTGGAGTTTCCGTTCTTTGACCACGATCATCTAAACGCAAAAGATAACGCTTTTCCGCTTTTTTTTCGCACATTTCACGCTCAAAATCGCCACGTATTTTTTGTGGGCCTACTACAGACCATTGGCGCGGTCATGCCGGTGGCCGAGGCTCAGGCTCGCGCGATCGCCCTGCACTTAAGCGGCAAGTACAACCTGCCGAGCGAAGCGGAGATGCAGAGCAACATCAACCAACACGAACAACAAATGGCACGACGTTTCGTTCCCTCTCTGCGGCACACCATGCAGGTCGTTCCCGAACAATTTCATCCTAGCCTCAGGCGCGAACTCGAACGTGGAGCGAAACGCGCGCGCACCGGCCGGGGCATTGCTTTCCCTGGAGACCAGCCGTGAGTCGACTCGAAAACGAGACCACCCCACAGGGGTCATCCAGGTGGATGCGTTTGTTTTACAGCACAGCTGCGCTCGTCGGTGCTCTGAGTGTGATGGAAACGAGATTGGCAGTGTTTGCCGTGTTACTTTTGGTGATCGCCCTAGCGTCTTGGTCCTCTTCCACCAGGAAACACGGCAGAGTGAGCGGTAATTGGACCTTGATCTTGAGCATTTCTTTGGCTCTAGCGACGCTGGGACTGGGTCGTTTCATCTTCAAGGAAGCTCTACCTGGCATCAGTGAAGCGCGCGGACGCGACTCGGAAAAGCGAGCCGTATCGCTGCTGCGAGAGATCTACTTCGCAGAAAATGCCATGCGACGTTATGCCATGATTGATCCCGATCACGACCAGATCGGAGGGGCGGGGCGACTTTCTGAACTCACTGGGCAGACCGCGCATCTTTCGTCCCCACCACTGGCGCCCCGCCTGCAGCCTCGTATGAGCACCGCTCAAGGCCCCGCCACCGAACATGAAGGCTACCTCGTTCTGGTTTGTGTTCCTGGACCCAACGGGACGTGGACAGCCCGTCCCGACGACGCAGTCGACGAGGAAGCGCGCGAACGCAACTGGGTCGCCTACGCGTGGCCCTCAGCCGCCCACTTGCCACATAGCCGGGCATTCGCCATCGATCAGCACGAGCGCATCATCGTATCTGACAACCACGACGAGCGGGGATTGGTGTTTGTGGGCGCCACCTACCCTCCCCCGTGTGGGCCCTTGGACAGCCTGCCCAATCGAGCCAAATGGGTCTCTTGGCAGGGCAAACTGTCGCGCTCGGACCTGCCAGGAGATCACAGGTAAGCGCATGAATTTACAGCCATTAATTCGTCAACAACTCTTCGAGCTCACGTCGGCAAGTTGTAAATACATGTTGACAACATAGCCTCAGGGCCCACACTCGGGATGTGGCCGATCTGAATCGTTCCTCTCCGCTCCCCTTGTACGCCCAATTGGCTCAGCAAGTAGAAGCACGCATCCTGGCCGGCGCGTATAAAGAAGGGTCGAGCATTCCTTCGGAACACTCACTATGTGATGAATTTAGTGTGGGTCGACCCACCGTGCGCCAAGCCACGGACGAACTGGTCAGGAAGGGGCTGGTCGAACGACGACGCGGATCGGGAACCTTCGTACGCGAGCGGAGGGACGCCATCGACCTTTTTTCTTTGGGGGGAACGATCCGCTCGTTTGAGGAGAAAGGCGTGGCTTTGCAAACACGTTTGCTCTCACAACCCACCATCGAAACACAATCCAACGGTGCAAGCGGCTTCGTCTTCAAACGATTGGGACATGTGCAAGAAACACCCATCCTGCTGGAAGAATTTTGGTTTGATGCAAGTGTATTTGCCAACTTGGATAGTGTGGGGCTCGATGGACAATCCCTGTCAAGCGTAGTGCAAGGTGAATACGGCCTCTCACCTTTGACTGCAGATCAGGTATTTTCAGCTGTAGAACTAAGTAGTTCTCAAGCGCAACTCCTGCAAGTACGGCCACGCAGCGCGGCCTTGCTCGTTGAACGTCACCTGCATTTTTCGATCGCTAAAGACGCGGTCATCGTACGTATGCTGTGCAAACAGAACCAGCATTACACCTTTTTCCAAACGATTGGAGGCTCAGTTGCATAAACGTGGTTACTTTGGCCGGTTCGGTGGGGCATACATTCCGGAGGTGCTTGTTGCTACCTTCGACGAACTGAACCGCGCATTTGAAACAGCAAAGAGCGACGGCAAATTTTGGCAAGAGTACGAACAGCTGATGAGTTCGTATTCGTGTCGTCCTACGCCGATCACTTTCGCAGAGAATCTCACGCGTAAGTTGGGGGGCGCACAGATCTACATCAAGCGCGAAGATCTGAACCATACTGGAGCGCACAAGGCCAACAACGTGATGGGCCAAGGGCTTCTGGTCAAACGCATGGGAAAAACGCGCGTTATCGCCGAAACGGGAGCAGGCCAACACGGGGTCGCCACCGCCACGATGGCAGCACGTTTGGGCTTTGAGTGCACGATCTATATGGGAGCGGTAGACGTAGAACGGCAACGTCCCAACGTTTTTTGGATGGAACAACTCGGCGCCACGGTGGTGCCCGTGACGGAAGGCAGCAAGACGCTCAAAGACGCCATCAACGAAGCCTTCCGGGATTGGGTGACCAACATGGACACAACCCACTACGTGCTCGGTACCGCTTGTGGTCCTCACCCTTTCCCCGAAATGGTGACGTACTTTCAGTCGATCATCGGATTGGAAGCACGGGAACAAATCCAAGCTGTGGCCGGCAAACTGCCGGACAAGGTGTACGCCTGCGTGGGGGGCGGCTCGAACGCCATGGGGATTTTCTCTGGATTCTTGAACGACCCTTCCGTTGAATTGATCGGCGTGGAAGCTGGAGGGCGAGGCCCAGGCCTGGGTGAACACGCAGCCCGCTTAGGTTACAAGGACGCAAGCGTCGGGGTGGCCCAAGGTTACAAGACCTACTTCTTGCAGAATCAAGAAGGCCAAATGCAGGACACACACAGCGTGGCGGCAGGTCTTGATTACGTTGGCGTTTCGCCGATTTTAGCCGATCTCTTTGAGCGCGGTAGGGTGCGTTTCGAAGCAGCCACAGACCAAGAAGTAGTGAATGCCCTGCAAATGACGGTACGCAACGAAGGTCTCATTCCGGCACTCGAGTCGTCCCACGCTTTCAGCCAAGCGTACAAAGAGGCCCCCGGCCTGAGCACGGACCAAGTGATCTTGATCAACCAATCGGGACGAGGTGACAAGGATATCTTCACTATCGCGGATGCCGTAGGCGATCCCAAATGGAAAGACTTCATTCAATCCAAAGCGGAGCAGTACCGTGCTTGAGCAATACATCCGATCTGAGCGACAAAAAAAACCAATCCTGCTCATGACACACATCGTCTTGGGCTACCCCAGCTTCCAGGCATCGATGGACATCGTTGATGCGATGGTCGAAGCGGGCGTCGAACTGATTGAGCTACAGATTCCGTTTTCCGAGCCCATGGCGGATGGCCCGGTCATTCTGCAGGCCAACCAACGGGCCCTTCACGCCGGAGCGACTGTCGAACGTTGTTTCGAGGTGGCCGCGACCCTGGCAAAAAGACACCCGCAAATTCCTCTCTTGTTCATGACGTACTACAACATCGCGTTCAAACGGGGCGTACGACAATTTGCAACAGACGCCAGCGCAGCTGGCCTCCGGGGCGCAATCATCCCTGATCTTCCTCACGAAGAAGGGCAAGAATTGTTCGCTGCCATGAGGGAGCAGAAGCTAGAGCCCATCCTGCTCTTTTCTCCCAGCACAAGTGACGCGCGCATGCGCGAAATTGCAACGCATCAAAGTGGGTTCATCTACACTGTGGCGAGGAAGGGGGTCACAGGAGCGCGCACCGACTTTTCGAGCTTAGATCCCTATCTCGCGCGCTGCAGAGCGGCCACCAAGCTACCCTTGGCGCTCGGCTTTGGCGTAAAAGACCACCAGGATGTAAGCGAATTGATAGGAAAGGTGGATATCGCTGTGGTGGGTTCGCAGACGATCAAAGTGATCGACGAGCAAGGGTCGGCACACGTCAAAGATTTCATCCAAAGTTTACGGGGCTAACGAAAGGAATCTTGTGGCAAAACCGCCCATTTTTACCGAAGGAAGCGAACTATCCCGCACAGCGGGCGACCGTTTGAGTGAAGAACAGGACCTGCCTCCGATCGTGGCGCGCATGGTGATCGAAATCCGTTCAGATGGTTCACGAACCATCGCGCGGGGTGCACTTGAAGACCTGCAAAACGGAGAACGTGTTACGCTGCGGGCGGACGCGGCCACACCCATGGCGCTGGCGGCTCAACTCACCAAAGCGCTAGTGCAAATCCCCACTTTAGCCCGTTCGCTCACGGGCTCTGCGGCGCGAGAAATGGCTGAAATGCAGCTAGCAAAACTGAAAAACAAGCTAGGTCCGCTTGCAGAGCTTTCCCCTTTCAAACGTGGCAAAGGTAAGGGGTCACGCGATGGATGAAGTGTACAAAAGCGAGATCAATCGCGACATACCCCCGGCACGGCCTGGCGAGTTTCCTGCCCTTCAATTGGGTGGCATCACGGTGAATCCGCCCGTCGTTTTGGCACCGATGGCGGGTGTGACCAACTATCCGTTTCGAACGTTGTGTCGCAAGTATG
>Ga0247778_1001387_pt1 | contig 10520 bp, 13 predicted proteins | sample UWRJL049202B5_FD_179939 | JGI IMG/M metagenome (GOLD analysis project Ga0247778, IMG submission 179939) | Plant litter microbial communities from Arlington Agricultural Research Station in Wisconsin, United States - UWRJ-L049-202B-5 | ecosystem: Environmental > Terrestrial > Plant litter >... | reverse complement strand
TGCGGAGTTCCAGCGCCTCGGGCTCCCATTCCGCATCAACGAGTCCTTTGAAATCATCGACACGATGAAGGAGTCGAGGAAGCTCTGGCCCGGTCAGCGCGCGACGCTCGATGCGATGTGCGCCCGTTTGGGCGTCAGCCTCAGCGAACGAGAGGTCAACGGCCTGCACGGCGCACTGGCGGACTCGAACATTCTGGCGCGCGCCTTCCTCGCGATGACCGCAGGACAGGTTCACTTCGGGTACAGCCTGGGACCCCAAGCGGGGGCCGCTACCGGACGGAGGGTCGACCGTGCCCACATTGGGCGCTTGAAAGTTGTCGCGGCGACGCCTGCTGAGGAGAGCGCCCATGCGCGGCTGTGTGACGCGATAGAGAAATCCTCCGGAGGATACTGCGGCTTCAGAGGCAAGTGGTCGGGGCCGGAGCGCGCGGAGCCAGCACGACTCGCCGACACGGCCCCGGTATCCGGAACAGGAACCGTACCGCCTCGCGCGATCTCGTCCTCTTCCGCCGCACCAGTCCCGTTCGCTGAGCATCCGGTCCTGAATTCCATGGAGGATCCCGCGACAGGCCATCGGACTGTGGTCGCCGGTCCACGCGGTATGGATTTCTCGCCTTCGATCTGAAGCATCGTCTCTATGACAATTCGCTCGATCACACTGACCGGCGTGGATCAGACGACGAACCTGTATCGTCTCGCGGCGATTACCCGCGCGGCGCGGGCGGTCCGCGTCGAATGGGCTGTCCTCTATAGTCCTGAGCGCGCCGGCGGAGGTGGTCGCTATCCTTCACTCTCCGGCATCCGCGCCTTCTCCCAGTTCGCGGCTCGCCATCACCTGAGCACCGCGATTCACGTCTGCGGCACTGGCATTGACGAACTGCTCTCCAGCAATGCGGCAGCACTGGAACTCACCGCGGGGTTCGGCCGCGTGCAACTGAACTTCGATCAACAGAAGCGACAGTTCCCCCTGCATCGCCTCGAGGCCCTGATACGCACGCTGAATCGGCCTGTGATCACACAACATAACGAGATGAACGACCGCGTGTCCCGCCTCATCACCGCACCCGGCCATCAACTGCTGGTGGATTCATCCCGGGGAGCAGGCATCTCCCCGCGCAGCTGGCCGCAGCCGACGACGCCAAAGCCTACCGGCTACGCCGGTGGGCTCGGGCCGGACAACCTCTCGGAGGCGGCCATACAGATCGAAGCCGTGGCCGGCGTCGACAGTCACCGAACGTGGGTGGACATGGAATCCAAGCTCATCGGTCCGGAGGGACGCTTCGATGTTCGGCTCGCCGAGCGGTGCGTGGACATCATCCGAATGAATGCCGAGCGAATCGTCTTGGAGTCGGACGCGCCGGGCATAAGCGCCGGATTCTAGATCGGCTTTTGTACCGAGTTCACAGATTGCCCCTTCGCACTCGTTTCCACAGATTTTCACGTTGTCTTCGACGTCGCCACGGAGTGCAATTATTGACGCCGGCCATTAACGCGGCAGGATATATATCCCGGCATCTTATTCAGGATTGCAATGCTCGCTTCTCGCCAATATGGAGGCCCAACGACGACCGCGGATGTGGTCGAGATCGCGCCACACTCAAGTGAGGCCGAGCAGGCAGTGCTGGGCTCGCTCCTCGCTGATGCGACTCAGTTCGATGCAGTCAGCGAACTGCTTTCCGCATCGGACTTCTTCCGGCCCGAGCATCGGCATCTGTTCGAGGCGATCGCCAGACTCCATGGTGCTGGCCACATGATCGATCCTGTGACGTTGGCAAATCAGCTAACGATCGCCGGTGTACTCGATCAATGTGGCGGAATGGGTCAGCTCGTGCGCCTGCAGAATGACCATGCATCCGGAGGCGTCCTCGAGCACGCCGCGATCGTTCGTGAGCGGTCGATGATTCGCCGTCTGCGGCAGCTCGGACAGGCAGTTCTCCGTGCGAGCACCGGCCCGCAGATGCCGGAGTCCGCAGATCTCATCGAGCAACTCGAGGCAGGGCTGACGGAACTGCAGACCGATCACGATCTCGGCCAGAGAGGGTTCAGCCGGATCGCGGATCTCGTGCCGAGGTTCATGGATGAGCTCGACAGGCGCAGCGAGACGGGCAGCGCCATCACCGGTGTGGCAAGCGGCTTCGTCGACCTTGATCGTATGCTTGCAGGGCTTCAGCCCTCGGACCTGATCATCATCGCCGGGCGTCCCTCGATGGGCAAGACCGCTCTTGCGATGAATATCGCCGAACACGCGGCCCTGCGCGAGGGCGTCGCTGTAGGTGTCTTCTCGATGGAGATGAGCAAGGAACAGCTGTTCGGTCGCATGGTGTCTTCCGTTGGCGGTGTCAACGCGGGCCGCCTGCGAACCGGCGCCCTCGAGGACGCCGAATGGCCGAAGGTCGCCGCGGCGACAACGGAACTGAGCACCGCGAAAATTCTCATCGACGACACGGCCGGGTTGAGTCCGCGAGAGCTTCGCACGCGTGCGCGTCGCATGAAGCGCGAGGCGAACATCGGCCTGATTGTCGTGGACTACCTGCAGCTGATGGAGGGGGACGGTAAGGCCGAGAACCGAACGAACGAGATCAGCCAGATCTCGCGCAAGCTCAAGGCGCTCGCCAAGGAGCTCGGTATTCCCGTCATCGCGCTCTCGCAGTTGAATCGCTTGCTTGAGCAGCGGTTCGACAAGCGGCCGGTCATGGCAGATCTGAGGGACTCGGGCGGAATTGAGCAGGATGCAGACGTCATTCTCTTCGTCTATCGCGATGTCGTTTACAACCCGGAGTCGGACGCGCGAGATCTGGCGGAGATCATTATCGGCAAGCAACGCAACGGCCCGATCGGGCAGGTACTGCTGCAGTTCCAGGGTGAGTACACCCGGTTCTCCAACCAGGGTGGCGTGCGCCACCCATTCGTTTGACATGAATTCGAGGGTCTCCGCATGACGATGTACAGCTATTCCCGCAATCGCCACTCAGATCCCGCGGACGCTGCCGCCCATCTGGAAACGCGGCTCAACGACCTGCGGGTGCGCAGCGCTCGGGCGCAGGCCGCGAGCCTGCGGGACGGTAAAGGCACCGCGGACTGTGTGGACTGCGATGAAACGATCGACCGTCGCCGCAAGGAGGCTGTTCCCTCGGCGACGCGGTGTGCCTCATGTCAGGACGATCACGATCACGTGAAAACCCTCACCGCGCAAGGCGGGGAGCCTGGCTGACCGCGCCGACCTGGAGTTCGATACGGCGTTCACCCCACTGGAGAATGATCGTGCGCAGAATGTCCTCAATCGCCCGTGCCCTGAGCGTAGGCGCATTGGCGCTTTGCCTGCAGGCGTCCGAGGTTCAGGCCGATAGCACGGCGGCGCCGCCCTCTCTCGGCGTGAGCTCAGGGTCCGCGCCAAACCGCTTTGCCGAGCGCTTCGAGATATACACCTATGTGAGCGGCTACTACTCGCAGGGTCGGCTGCTGCAAGTTCAGACCACGGTGAGTACCGGGGCGCTTGGGATTCAGGACCTCAGCGCAAGTGCCGAGGGCTATGTAGAGACCTGGAGTACACGCGGGCTCCAATGCAGCGTCGCCATTACCGGTGTCGATGAAGGTACGGGCGCGGTGACACTCGTCGTGGGCGTTCCGCTCATGACCAGCACCTACTACAACCAGTATCGATCGTGTCGTGTCACGTTGAGTGGAGCATCTGCGAACGTGGCGCCATCGGACCCGGTGAACATTCGAGCCGCGGTTACGGGTCCGGTCATCGCGCAAACTGGACTGATCTGCGACGGCTGCAATGGCTATTGACGTCAGATATGGAGGCGTTTCCCGCCAATGGGATCGTCACGATATGAGTTTGGAGTCCAAGCGCGGCTCTGGCCGACGGGAGAATGGAATGGTTTGCCGGATTACACGCGGGCTCGTTCTGGGAATGGTCGCCGCCATGGTGATGCAGTCCCCGGTTAACGCGGACAGCAGCGCGGCACCCCCCACGCTCAATGTCAGCGCTGGCTCGACAAAGCTCACTTACATTGAAGGCGAGTTTCACTTTGCGAATCGCACCGAAAGCGCGGCGTACATCGCGGACGCCAGTTGGCAACTGTGCGCGATGCGGGGCCTGCAGGGCAGCGAAGACTACGAAATTGCCTACGTCTACAAAACCGGCGGCGGCTGGTACGTGTATTGGCGGCACTGGGAGAACAACCTCGCCATTTGGTGGTACTGCATCAAATAGTGAACGGAGAGCCGGATCTCGGGCGCGCTGTGCGAAACGCCGTTAGTTTGCCTCGACGAGTGGCACAGTGAGCCAGTGAGTTTCCGCACATGAAAAGAACGATCTCCAATCTCCTCTATTCGCTGATCGCACTGGTTGCCTTCGGTTTCGCGTTCTACGTACCGTCCTTCACCCGTGAAGCGGTCGCAAGCGCAGCCCCGCAGCCGTACGAGAAGGGCGCGGAGATTCACGGATTCATCGTTGGCGTCATTGACGGGGATACATTGAAACTCCTCGCCGAGGACCGGCGCGAGTTGCGCATCCGGCTCGCCGAGATCGATGCGCCCGAGAGGACCCAGGCCTACGGTGATGCCTCGAAGCGATCGCTCAGTGATCTTGCCTACGGCAAGCCCGCAATGGTTCGTGTGGTCGACACTGACCGTTACGGTCGGATCGACGGCCGGGTCTTCGTAGGCTCACTCGATGTGAACCTCGCCCAGGTGGGCCGCGGTTTGGCGTGGGCCAATACGAAGTACCTCACGGATCCGCGCGTCAGCGGCCTTGAAGCCCGGGCGCGAAAAGCGCGCGCTGGCCTGTGGGCCGATCAGCGCGAGCCGCTCGCTCCATGGGAATTTCGGCGCGAGAACGGACAATAGCGTGGCCCTGCGTTAGCACGGAAGGAGCTGCGGCCCGCACCCAAGCGCCGCGCCCTGGCACCTAGATCTCTATATCGAAATACAGATCCTGGACGTCGCTTGACGGGGCTGGCACGGGGCGGCCGATACGGTCGCGCACGGCATCGATACCCATCATCCGGCGCATGTCATTGAAGTCGGTCTCGTCCGTCAGCATGCCCGTGTCGCGCAAATGGATGATGATCGTGCCCCAGGTCAAGTCGTCGAGCGTGGAGAGCGCCGCCAGGGCGGAAGCATGTTCGTCAACATAGTGGTCGATGAACGGCAACAGTCCCCGCTCGTAGAATCGGGCTGACGGATCAAGCGAGGCTCTCGAGGCTATTCGGCGGAACACAGACGCGCGTACGCTGCGGCCTGAACGTAGATCGCTCTCGGAATACGCAGGGAAGTGAGGCATCGCGACCATGGCGTCTACGGCGCGCGCAGCTTCATATGAGGCGATCAGACCGGCATTGGGCAATGGCTTGTCGCGCAAGATGTTGAGTACGTCGTCGTCGGCACCGAAGACGATCTGCCTGTCGGGATACCTCTGACGCAGAGCGCGAGCCACAGGGAGGAGGTTCCCGGAATCGAACGCGACCGCCACACCCATTTCCGTGGCCTCGTGAATAGTGGCGGCCGTTGCGTAGCCTTCGACGACGTACAACGTCGGCCCAGGCTCGCCTAGCCCGAAGAAGCACCCTTCGACACGGCCGTTCTTCAGGTAGCGCTTGGTGCCATTCTCTGCGATGAACTGCAGCGAATGAATCTCGCCTTCGATGTCGCGCATGGGAACGACCAGGGCGCCCTTATAGAGTCCGAGCCCGACGGCCCGAACCTGCTTGCGCACCAAATACGGGTGGGCCGGCGTCGCGGCCTCTGTGTAATACCAAATTCCCTCGGCGCGTCGCTTCGCGGCAGCTTTGTCGTCGCGGGCCTCTTCGGCGCGCTTCCTTCTTTTTTCCGCGAGCTCTGCGGCATCACGCGCTTTCTCAGCCGGGGTTCGGACATCCTCAACGGTTGCTTTCCAGTTTTCCCACCCGCGGTCGTCGTAGAAATTCTCGAAACCGCCGGCTGGCACACCATCCATGTACAACCGATATCTGGCGCCCAGCTTGCCCTTGCGGCCGTTCGCGTCGGCGCGGTGGTACTGTCCATCCGCAATGATCTTCGCTGGAGGGTTGATTCCGCGCGCCTCGATGGCCAGGCGGAATTGGTCGAGAATGGTGTTTGTGTCGAAGCGCATCGGTCTAGGCGTACGGTCGGCACGACGCCGCTGTACAGCCGCCGCAATGCCCTGGAGATCGCGCTGGGTCGTCGCGACAGGGCGGCTGGAGAATTTCGAAGACACTTGTTCCACCCGAGCAATCTGACGCGTTGAAGCGACGGCGAGCACAACAGCAAGGGGCTGCACGCACTGTTGCGACTCCGTGGATGCTTGATACGGCGACTTTCAGCTTATGGTGGGACCTCCTTGGCGGGAACAATTTATCTCCGCGCGAGGCTTTATGGCTGTTGGCCGAAGTTTCCTCGTCCCCTGGCCACCAATGGGGAAACCGGTCTCCTGGCGATGGATCCGCCGCAGCGCGACAGGTTAATTTTCGTCGCCAGGACGTAATATCCCTGCACCAAACCTGAGCGAAGTCTGGGAGGTCAGATGCGTCCGACTGTCACAGGAGCGATTGCAGTGGCGTTCGCCGCCCTTATTGGGTTGGCCTGGTGGTGGGCGGCAGAACCTGCCGGGGAAAGGAGCGTCGTGGGCGACCGATTTGGCGAAAGGAGTGCGGGCTCATCAAAGCCACAGCGCTCCCCGCAGTCGACGGCGCCCGCGGGTGTTCCTCGCGCGGGCGTTGCGTCGGGCCGAAGCGTCGATGCCGCTTCTCCGCAAAGGAGTCTGGGCAATCCACCCATCCCCGTGACTCCGGGTTTTGAAGCCTTGCTAAGTCCCGGGGAGCCGCCTCCTCCCGGCACTCCTGGCGCTCTGATCCTCGAGCAACATGCCAAGTTTTCAACGGAGAGCCGGGATGTAGCGTGGACGAGCCGGGTCGATGGCGTGGTTCGCGAGATGGTCGAAGGTGAACTGCTCAAGGGCGGGCTGGATCCCCACCGTATCGACGTATCGGTCATCGATTGCGTCGACAGTCTCTGCGAGTTGCAGGCGACGATGCCGACAGAGGACTCCCTGAAGCCCTACGATTTTCAGTTTGTAGTGGGACGCGCGATTCAGGGGCCGCTCGCGAACGAGTTCGACCTGCGCGGCATGGCCATCCACAGGCACGACATTCCAGGTGGGCGTACGGGCTACCTCGTCTTCTTGCCTCGTAGTAAGCCGTGATGTCGAGTGAGGTCAGGACAGGATTTGAACCTGTGACGCGTCCGATTCGCGCGAGACGCTAAGAGAGGCAAATCGCGGGCTTGAAGGGCTCGTTGCATGATGCATCTATGACGAGTACGAACGCCTGTGGTTGGAAGCTCATTGCGCGTTAGCGCTTCTCCCCTTCGCGATTCCTTTCGTAGCGCCGGTGCTCCGCGCATTCCCAGTGGACAAGCTGTTTGCGAGACAGCTGCGTTCGACCGCTCCGCCACCTGACCATTGTTCGCCGGCGCGATCTTTCAATCGCGCCGGCATTGCTCTATTCAGCAGCCTCCGCCTCCGCATCCGTAGTTCCAAGTCAGACAACCCCCTTCCACGAGGCTGCAGTTGTATGCCCCGCTGGACACGAACGTGCACGCCCAGCCTCCGCCCACAGGCGTGCACGTCGAACACGCTTGAGCGGAAACCGCATTCGCACTCCAGAGAGCGCTCGCAGCCACAGCGACTGCTGCTGCGCGGGTAACCATCCACACTCGGTTTGATCTAGTCATGAGACTTCTCCTTGCATGAGCACGACGCTCATCGGGTTGGCGGATAAGGCGGCGCCACGGGCGGCGCGCCGTCGGATTGACGCCGAATCAGGTAGGCCCAGTACACGGTTCGTCCGTCCTCGGCTTGCGACATCAAGAGGTGAAGATCCTCGATGTCGGCTCGCGCCCACGGCTGATAGAGCAGGCCATTCAGAAAAGCTTGGCCATCGCGGGCGCCATGCTCACTTGCCTGTGCATCCGCCGCCTGGATTTCGCAGGCTGACGTCCTGCATGAAGCGCCGAGCATTTCCACGCCGCTCGAGGACTGAGCATTGCTGAAGTACCCGAACACTTCTTTTTCTGTTGGCTCACCCCAGAGCGGATCCGGGGGTTCTTTCTCGAGCTCATCATGCCGTTCGCGCCAGGCACGGACTGTCGGTTCATTTTCCGCGCGTTTCACCCAGCTTTGGTGCAACGGAGATAGGAGGCCAGTGCGTAACGCTGGATCTGGAGGCGGCGCGGTGGGTGTCTGAACAGATGTCCCACTGGTCTCGATTCGCGGCGCAGCCGGATTTCGCGTCGATTGCTGCGAATGGCCAATCTTTATGGACGCATCTGCCACGGACACGACTGGTGTCTTCGTGACGCGCGTCACCGAGGGTGGCGTGGCTACAAGGAGGGTCTTTTCTGAGGTGGACGGAGTTGCTGGTTCGCGAGCAGGAGAAGGCTCACGGCCCAGACCGAAGATGGCGAGCAGCACGCCGACTGTGAAGACCCCGATCAACCCTATTGCACGCATCGTGCGTCGTGACTCGCTCATGTTCCAGCTCCTGTGGCGCTGTCGGACCGGCAACGGCATTGAAAGCCCGGCAATCGAGACCAGACGACACCGACGACATCAGTGCGTCGGACCATTCCGTAGGTTCGCGAATCGAGAGAACCGTTGCGGTAGTCCCCCAGGACGTACAGCTCACCGTGGGGTACGACCCACTCCTCGTGGATCAGTCGATCCGCGACTGACATGCCCGTGAAGTCGGCTCCGTCGCAGAATGCATAACGCGGCACCACTCGCCCGTTCACGCGGATCTCGCCGCTATCGACTTGAAGAACGTCACCCGCTTCTGCAACTACGCGTTTGATCAGCACGCCATGAAGCGGATGCACGATGACCACCACACGTCCGAGAAGCGATTCACCGGAACCTGGCGGTAGGGTGAGAAGCCGGTCCCCTTCGCAGTACGTGCTCATCATGGAGTCGCCCACCACGCGCACGAGGCCGAAGAGCAGAAGTCCGGCGATCGCAAGGACCGTCGCGCCCGCACCCAACCACTTCATCATGGGGCGCGGCCCCCAAGTGTCCGCGGAGGCAGACTGAGGAAGCTGCTCGCGCGGATGTCGGCGCCCGCGTTGCGCGCCTCATCCAGATTCGCATCGAGCACGCGCACCTGTTTGATGCCCGATAGCTCCAGTAGCAGAACGCTCGCGCCGCAGAGCGTGCGCGCGCCGGAGATTGTCGGGCGACGAGAACCGGGTCGACCGTCGTCGCAATACAGAAGTACGGGGGTCTCCGGCGCAAGCTCGATGCGTGCACGTACTGGCACTTCATCTGCGGGAAGACTTCGGGCGCCGGCGAGATGAGCCTTCGCGAAATCATCCCGCGTGCGCGTATCGAGAATCACGCGACCCTCGGGCGTCGCCTTCTCGACCAGAAACGCCTCGAGCGAAAGCAGGTGTGTCCCCCGAAAACCGGATCCCGCGGTTCGCACGGGAGCACTGGCTGACCGAAGCTGCTCCAGAAGCTGCTTTTCCTGAGAATCAGAAAGCTTTCCAGTCCAGGTCTGCTCGATGCGTCCCTTCGCATCCACCAGCACGACGGTTGGAACCGCGACGATACCCAGTGCCGACAGATCGGCTTGACGCACGAAGTCCACAGTCAGACGCTCGCTCGCGAGGTACTCGCTACCGATGCGTTCGCTCGAGGGGAACAGTGCAAGAGTGCGCACCATTCGCTTGTCGGAGAGCGCGCTAACCCGTCTATAAAATGGAAGGCTCGCCCGGCAGTACGGACAGTCCGTCGACAGCGCGAGGACTAACGTGCGTCGCTCCGGATCCTCCGGTACGGGCAGCGAGAGGGTCTCCCCCGCGCTCACCGCCGCCATGCTCGCCGGCGCCGTGGCGTTGCCGTCCAGGAGAGCGTTTTTCGTCAACACAATGACTCCTGCGACCAGGACTAGCAGGCTGAGTGCGTTGACCGCCCACGCGAAGATCTGCCTCGCTCTGTTCATCGTCGGACCTCCAATGCGGTGGAAGGCCTTGTCGAAGGTCGCTTCAGTCGGTCCGGTGACATGCGAGGAGCCGGAACAAGGTCGATAGCGCCCCCGCTGCGCTCTACCGCGTAGAGCATCAACTTGCTCCGGTAACGTTCACCGGCCTTGCCCTCTGGGGGCTGGAAGCGCAGTGCCAGCAGTGCGCGTTGCGCGCACTCGGCCAGCGCGAGACTGGGCGCCTCGAGGATTTCGGTGGTCGCCCAGGGCGAGCCCGCCGCGATCTCCATCCCGGCCACGATGAGCCCGGTTGGCCCTGCGTTCGCCGGGCACGACGCGGCGAAGGGCGCCCGCACATGCGCCAGGAGCCAATGATCGGAGACGCCCAGCACGCGCGGTGATTCAGCATCGGCTGTTGAGACGAAGAGTAGGGCCGCGGCCAGAGCGAGGTCAGTCGACGCGCGCATCGCAGTTCCTTTGCGTACTCGGACAGCACTACCTCATCGATACACTCGATCGCCCTCAAGCACTGTTCGCATG
>Ga0247778_1001386_pt1 | contig 10525 bp, 8 predicted proteins | sample UWRJL049202B5_FD_179939 | JGI IMG/M metagenome (GOLD analysis project Ga0247778, IMG submission 179939) | Plant litter microbial communities from Arlington Agricultural Research Station in Wisconsin, United States - UWRJ-L049-202B-5 | ecosystem: Environmental > Terrestrial > Plant litter >... | reverse complement strand
CCGAATACGCCAGTAGCCTCAACGTGTATTTTGATGGCCAAGTCGTTCCCTACGACGCAGACGAGGGCTGGACGCTCAGCGACCAGGAGGTCACGCTGCACGGCGAATCCTGCGACGCTGTCGTAACCGGATTGGTGACGCAGATCAGGCTGATTTCAGGGTGCGAAACCATCATTCGCTGACGGCGGTAGAACCGAACCGGTGCTTCGGGTAGGATATTTACGTGATTGATGACCCGGAAATCACCCGCCTGCGCGAACGCATCGACCAAATCGATCATCAAATCTTGAACTTGTTGGCTGAACGCCTCGCGGTGGTGCACCAGGTGGGACAAGAAAAGCAGCACAAAGGGCTGGCTGTGTTTGACCCCAAACGCGAAGAGCTCCTTCTGGCTCGCTTGGTTGCCTCTGCACCGGCCGTTTTTGATGAACGCGCGGTGCGCGCCATTTTCTCTGCTATCGTGGCTGAATCACGTCGTCTGGAAGGCGACCAAGTGAGTCGTTAGGTAAATCTCTGATCAGTACGGGTCCTCATGAAATATCCGTTTCGCACAGACTTCGAGGATGACGATTTTCACCTAGCCCACGCCGGACCTTTTGTGTTCATGAATTGGCGTGGTCGGTACCAAGCCGACAGTTTTGCGCGGATCGAAGGGGTGCACCATCGGCTCGCCGAACGACAAAAGGTCGACGTCACTGGGGTGAGTGTGGTGGAAGCCGAGTCCCCCATTCCGGGCGAAGACATCCGCGCCGCCGGATCGGATATGATGACGCGCACCCAATCCACAACCAAGGCTGTGGTCATCATCTTTTTGGACGAAGGCTTCACGGCCAGCACCCTGCAAAGCGTGGCCGCACGTGAACTGAGTATGGGAGGACGAGTTCCCATGAAGTTCTTCCACAACGTACTAGACGCTGCGGAATGGCTCGCGCAAGTCTACCCCAAACTCGAGCTTGCCACGGAGGACCTCGTCTTGTGGATCGAAACGCTCAGGGTTCGCTACGCGCCGAGCCGCCTTTCGAATCCTCCCTCCGCCAATCCAGACCGCAGTTCTTCCTATCCAGACCGCAGTTCTTCCTATCCAGACCGCAGTTCTTCCTATCCAGACCGCCTTTCGTCCCATCCTCCGCGCATCACGTCCAAGCCAGACCGCATTTCATCCAACCCTCCGCGCGTCACTTCCCATCCGCCACCATCGTCAGGGGAACGTGCCCTGCGAACCGGCAAACGACCGTCCAAGCGCCCCACAGCGCGCCGCAAACCAGGCGGCGGTTCACAGTCTGGCCAATAACAGTCTGGCCAATAACGGTCCGGTCAATAACAGTCTGGCCAACAACAGTCCGGTCAGTGAATACGCTCAGTGGAGAATGTGACGACGGCCTTCGTGCTCGATCGTGGGCACCGGACGTAACGCGTCGCGAAACCCGGTGGGCAGCGCAACCTGCTGCGCCGCCCGGTCATGGCGTGCAGTCCGATCGTGATCTTGCGCAGATGGCTCAGAACCTTCGCTCGCAGCGCCGGACGTCGCCACGACGATGCGCACCAGGCCTTGACCTTGCATCAAGTTGCCCGCGGAACCGAGGACAGCCTGAGCCAGCCGCTGCCGCGCATCCTCCAGCGCTTCTTCTCGGGCCCACACCGCCAACTTACGCTGGGCGCGACCGCGCCGTTTCAGGTACGCGGCGACCAGCAAACCTAAGGCGGCCAGCCAAATCAGCGAACCCCCAAAAATGACGGGCCAAAAGGTGTAGCGGCGCGCCACGTCTTCCCGCCACTGCTTTTCCAAACCGTATGGATCGGTAGCGTAGGCGTCGCTCAGCGCTTGAGAAAACTCCTGACCTCGAGCGAGGCGTCCGATCAATGATTCAAAACGGTGCGCTTCATCACTGCGGAGCAAGAAACGAACGAGATCGGCGGCCTGAGCGTAGGCCACCGAAGCGGTATCAGCATCTGCGGGGAAACCCGCCGTCAGCTTCGCCAGGGGGATGAGCCGCCCCGCCAACGTGGCCGTCCACAAGCTCTGCAGGCGTGCCGTCTCAGCTTCTTTTGAGGCATGAATGGCAAAACCTTCGTTGAACCAGCGGGGAACGTTGCGGCGTCCCACGGCCTCATGCAGAGCGACGTGAGCCAGTTCGTGTCGAAATACCTCAAGCAAGTCGTGGCGTTCACCAGGATAGCGGGACGCCGCGGTGAGCAGCACTAAATGCGCCTCGGAAAACGCTACTCCGGCTGCGTACCGGGGAAATTGCACACCGCTGGGGGCCAAGGTCTCCATCTCGCCGGGGGTACGACCGATCACCACCTCGACACGTTGGTCGAGTACCTGTTCCCCTAACAAAGCGGAGAGCTCGTTTTTGATGGTCGCGGCTTCGCGCTGCAAAACATCCACTTTGGTCTTCAGTGAGGGATGATACGACAGGCGGATCCATCCTCCGTCATAAGAACTGAAATCTGCGGGGATGTGGGGCGCACCCAGATCCTTCTCCACAGGTGTGTCACTCGCAGCGACAGCCACACCGGCTGAACTCAACGCAAGGACAAGCAAGACCAGGGAATACAACCAGCGCATCATGGATCGTGGGCCTCAAGGAAAGCAGACCAGGCAGCCAGAGGCACCGACCAATCACGCTCTTTTGAAGGTAAGTTGTCACCCCGGGACCGTCAAGCAAGGGCCACGCAACTATCGCGATCGCTCTGCTGCGCCTGGGTTCAGTATCCCTACGTTCCGTCCTAGCTGTTCAGGGCGACCGCATTCACAAAAGGGTGCGCACGAGCATGATGCCCGAAGCAAGCAGGCCCGAGCCGGAGAGCACATACTCTACGTTCTGCGCCTTCTTTGGCCTGAGCTCGCGTTCTTGGGCCACCAGATTCGTGATTAGTGCGCAAACTACCCACAAAAGGACCGCGCAGCTGGCAAATGTCGCCGCGCCCAAGGGCCGGTGGTGGGTCTTTTCAATGAGCAGCTCCGCGAGCCACGCGACGGGGCCAAAAAGCACCAGCGCAATCAGCAGGCACGGCGCGCTCCTCGTCGGTAAATCAGGCATGTCGCAGTTCAAGACGCGCGCGGCGAGCCGCTTTTTGATCCACAAAGCCATGATCCAAGAAATAGTGACAGGAGCGCAAGAGCGCCTCGCGCGCTGAACGGGGCGAAAACCCCAGCTCACGTTTAGCCTTGTCGCTACTCACAAACACATACTGACCATAATAACTCTCCACCAGCTTCCGTGTGACCAACGGCGGCGCTCCAGACCACCAATTCTTCAAGTCTTCAAAGCTGGCAAAAAGTGATGCTTGGCCGCGTGACAGGTCTTGCCCCGGCTCAGACAGGCCCGTGATGTCGGACAACAGCTGGTAAAACGCTCGGGTGTCGAAGTTCTCGCTGGCCAGTACGTAACGCTCACCCACCTTACCTTTTTCCATCGCCAAGATATGACCTTCGGCGACATCATCGACGTCCACCACGCCAAATCCGCCAGGAATGATCGGGACTTTAAAGCTGGGTGAAAGGTTGAGGTACGAAAGCACCTGGCGCCCACTCGGTGTGGGTCTGAAGTCACCAGGACCATACACGCCGGCCGGGTTGACCACGACCACCGGCAAACCTTGCTCAGCGCACAGAAGGGCTATCTCTTCCGCCTTGCGTTTGGCTTCCGCGTAACTTGTACCCGCCCCTGCGCTCAAAAACGATCGTTCATCGAGTGGCTCGGGTGACGAACTCTTTCCCAACGTGATCGCACTGCTTGTGAGTACAATCTTAGAAACCCCAGCGCGGCGCGCCGCCTCCAGGGTTGCCTCCGTTCCGGTCACGCTGTCCCGGAGGATACGTGTTCTGTCGCGTTCGTTGAACGAATAGGTTGCCGCCACGTGGTACATGGTGTCGCAGCCGCGCAGGGCAGCGTAGACGCGATCTGGATAGCGGCAATCGCCCTCGGCGATCCGTACGACGTCGTTCGGGAGGTCCCTCAACTGTCCGAGATCTGCACCTGGCCGAACGAAAGCTTTTACGCGCTGGCCCTTTTCGACCAAACGACGCACCAGGCGCGCTCCTAAGAAGCCGTTCGCGCCAGTTACCAATGTCCAATTGCTGCTCATGACTTTCGTTTACCATTCGACCCAAGCGACCAAAAGCACAAGCAGCACTCCTCACCGATCAGCGAAAAGCAACGGCCCCCAGCGCATCAAGACTTGGCAAACGGCAGCGCCTTGAGATCGATGCGACCGTCGGCAACACGCGGTAAAAGCGCAACGAGGATGAAGAATAATGTCCCCATCAAAAGCACGCTGGCGTTGTAGAAATGAAGATCAAGCTGCGTTTCTTTGACCGTGAAGTACTGCGCCGCACACAGCCCCAGTAGCAGCGCCCACACCTTACCGGCCGTCTCTCGTTCAAACCGACCGAGCGGAAGCACCTGGTCGGACACCAGAAGCGGAAGCAGAAAGACAAAGTGAATATAATAATTCGCGGGGTACATGAACACGGGCATCATCAAGATGCCGAGCAGGGCCGCCTGATGAGGTTTGGAACGTGCCGCAATCCAAATTCCCAAACCAAAGTACAGCACAATGCCCAAAACGTAGACCACCGAGCGTTGAGCAAGAACTTCAGCTTGGTGACCTTCCGACCCTCCAATCACGGTGATCCAGCCCATGTGGTTGACATGAGGCGAAGCGGTGAAGCTCGAAATCTTTTTGACCCACAGCGGCCACGAGTCAAAACCCATGAGCAGCGATGATCCCAGCACACTGACAGCCACGCAGATCGTCGCGCCCACAGCAGCATCGACGAACCACTTGTAGTCCTTCTGCAGTTGCGAAAATGTGGGAAATGCTTCACCGGCGCGCATTTTAACGGTGATTTGGTGCGCCACTGGCACCACAAGCGCCAGCAGAGAAATGGCCGGGAAGGCACGAATGAGCGCACTCATCGCCAAGAGCGCCCCGCCCAACTTGTAACGCTCGGTCTTAAGCGCGCACGCGCCCAGGCCCAGATACACCATCCAATCGTTGCGCAGCGTGGCCCCCGCCCAATTGGATCCGAACATATAAAAATCGTTCGCCCCAAACACAATCAAGCTCACCAGTGCCGTTTGCGCGCCAAAGGATCGCCAAACGAAGACAGCAAACAACAACAATAAAAACGGATCCAGCGCCGCACCCCACAGCAGAACTGTGTTGCTGGCTTGAACGTGCCCGTACATCAAGTACGCAACAGAAAGCCAAACGGGTGTGGCATTGCCGCCGTGGTCAGCCATGCTGCCGAGGTAGGCACCTGTTCCCATGGTCTCCCAAAAGTAGGCCATGTCCTTCTTGAACATGCTCCACCTAGCGTCGCTAAAACGCTGACGCACCGCCACGATTTCCCCTTCTAACTCTTTGACGCTGCGCATTCTGTGGTCACGCAAGTCGCGCAGCTCGGCGCGCGCGAGTGTGGGACTGGTAAGTCCACCATGATCTTCTGCGAAACTGGCGACGCTCGCCAAGTACAATCCGTCGTACTTCAATTCTTTGAAGTATTTGGCCACGGGAAAGTAGACCCGCATGTCGTAGTTGTGCACAACACTCGGCTCGCTCAACTTGTGGTCATAAAACTGAGCTTTGCCGAGGTTGTAGAAGGCCGCCACACTCAACAGCGACAGCACGGCCAGCAAACTCACCTGCATCCACTGCACGGGCTTGAACTTGTCTGGCGCAAACGCGCTGCGCAATACGATGCAAAGGGCGGTGCCTCCCGCCAAACCGCGGAGCAGGCTCACTTCCACCTTGCCCAGTGGCTCGGCCTGCAGATAGGCGTTACCCGCAAAGACCAGGCCGCCCACCGCGACCAACAACCAAAACAACTGCGTGCTGAGGGCTAAGCCTTGCACGCACATGAGCGAGCCTACCACCATCAAAGCCGCAGCCACGATCGCGGCGCTGCGAAACGCCAGGGCCACATCAGTGGCGGGGACTACTTTGAGTGGCGGAGGCAACTGCGACGTGGCCGAATCAAACACCGCCACCTCAGCGATGCTCAGTGAGGCATCACCGTTCTGCGGTTGAATGCGTAAATAGCGGGCTCGACCTGAAAGGTCGTTCGTGTGGCGCCAGCGCATGCCTGGCTGTCGGACTTGGGATGCAGTCCACAAAGGCGTGAACTTCTTGCCATCCTCTGAACCGAGAACGCGGTATTGATCGTTGTTGTCACCCAGCAGCGCGATGGCCACGATGGGTTGCTCGGCTCCCAGATCAAAGTCGACGTAAGCGCGTCGACTTTCAAATACCGCGGTGCGGTTGCTGTTCCAGCCACTTCCTTCAGGCGGAACCACCCCGTCCACCAAACGCTCTGCGTCGCGCACGGACGACGAGCGCAGGGCGGCCTTCTTCGCCAAGAGCCCCGCTGACCGACCGCCCGATGAATTGCACCCACCGGCTAGAAACAGCAGACTGACCACCACCCCTATGAAGGTGACTCGGGCCACACACTTGTTCCACCTAACGCCCCACGCACTCGTGCTCATTGACGTGGGACCTAACACGCCCCGCCTTCAAGCAAAACGGCCCAGCTTACGCAGCGTGCTGGCAGAAATGTGCATGACGAGCTGGCTGGGTAGCAAACTCATGAAAAACGCAGCCAAGCGATTGAGCACCCCAGGCACACACACCACCTGTCCCCGCTCATAAGCCAAAAGACCAGCTTTCACAGTCACCCGAGCGCTCAGTTCACCCGGCACAGATAGCGCAGCTTCCCCAAATCCCGCCGCTCGTTGAAATCCAGTCGGTACGTGGCCCGGGCATAGGGCCGTCACCCTCACACCACTTCCTCGCAACTCATAGGCAAGCGCCAGGGTGAAATTTTTCACATACGACTTGCTGGCGGCGTAGACGGCCATGAAGGGTGAAGGGCCGGAGGCCACCACGGAAGCCACCTGAAGTACTCCACCCGAAGCGCGCTCGACCATGCCAGGCAACAGCCGCACGGTGAGTTCGGTGAGCGTCACACAATTGAGTTCTAGCAAGTCCACTAAGCGCTGGGCTTGATCGGAGGCCACGGCGCAAGCCCGCCCCACACCGGCATTGTTGATCAGGTGATCGACTTGGATCCCACGTGCCAAAAGTTCATCGGCTAGCTCCGAGCCGGCCCCCGGCCGACTGAGATCGGCTTGGATCACTACGGTCTTTTCAGAACCCAGTTGGTCGAGCTCGGCGGCAAGATTCTGCAACCTATCCAACGAACGCGCCACAAGGACGGCGCGTGCCCCTCGGCGCACGACTTGCCGAGCAAACTCGACACCCAAACCCGAAGAAGCACCCGTGATCAACACTGTCTGATGAAGAAACATACTGTCTTATGACTCACAGCCTAACCAACGAGAAGTGCGGATTCCCTGAAGCAATGAACTCATCTAGGCCGGTGCGATACTCCAGATTGAGCGGACGTTTGCCAAACGTCGCCAGGATGGCGTCCTCGGTGGCTTTGAGCTGGTACTGTTTCTGCCTGTAAAATGGCAGAAACACCACCGCCCCGGCGTGTCTGCGCTTCAAACTCTTAAGCTTGGCGGTCGCGCCGTCATAGGTGTGCACCGGGTACCGCCTGCTCAGCGCTCGCACGTCCATATTCAGTTGCGTGGGCACCACCAGCTGCGTGCCTGCGGGGAGGTGAGTCATGATCCAGTCCACCGCCTCGTTGCGTGACTCCACCTGTCGATCAAATGGCTCCATGGCCTGAGACCAAGGAGTCGTGAGTAATACGGGCAAGGCAATGAGGCACGCCGTCAAGATCCCTAGACGGTTTGGGTTCGTCGTCGGCGCACGTCGCACCCAGTGAGCCTTGGCCCAAGCAAAGACCTCGCGTAACCCGAGCGCCGCTGCCATGGGAATCACCAGGTGCCAAATCAGGATGTTGCGAGGAAAGAACGTCCGCTGCGAAGACATGTAGACGAGCAAGAGCAAGGGATACGAAAACAAGATGCTCGACAGAAGCGGACGCTGGATCAACACACGGGTTAAACCGAAAAGCGCGATCAGCAGTAAAAGCGGGCTGGTATGTTCTGCCAAATGCCCCAAATTCGCGCCAAACATGGGCAGACCCGCCTGCACCGTGCGCTGTTTGTGGCCCACCGCATAGTGCCGCGCCTCACCGGCTGCGTCGTTCACAAAGGTCGTAAGATCAAAGATGGCGTAAGGTGTGGTGACAATAAACCCCACGACCAGGCACAACAAAAACAAGACGCTGCGTTCCACACGCCACTGCTTGGACGCACTCAAGATCTGAATCAGCATCGGCACGGCAATCCAAAACAGATTGTACTTGGTACCCACCGTGAAACCGCACAACAGCCCAGAGACCAGGGCAACAACCAGCGGTGGGGTAAGACGCGAGTGCAACACCGCGTACGCGATGGCGCTCATGGCGAAGAACACACCCAGAATGTCTACGTTCAAATACTTCCACGAGTAGAAGAAGTATTGCCCGGAGACCGCCATCAGGACGAGTGTGAGCAATGCGACGCCGTCGCTGCGCGCAAGTTTTCGAACACAGAGCGCGCCCAGCAGCATCGAGAGCACAGACAAAATCGCGTAGATGCTGCGGACAGTGGAGATAGCCGTGCGCGACGAATAATACGGGTAACCGCCAGGCGCCAAGTCTTTGGGTTGGTAGAGAGCTTCTCCATGCGCCCCCGCCCGCAACAGGCCCAGCGCCGTGCCCGCGGTGTTGAGGTACACCATGAGCGAGGGCTTCGTGAAGCGATGCGGGTTCAGATCGCTAGTCTGCAGCATCGCCACACTGCGTTTGGTCCACGTATCCTCGTCGATGTGGTGACAATAGGGCAGCGCTCGGTTGGCGTAATTTACGCGCAACGCCAGTGACCCGACCAGGATGACGAGCACCCCCAACCAAAACCGGAGCCACCTTGAGGCCATGAGCACGACAACTCGTTCCACCCACAGGGTCCGTAGTTTGCTCAGCATCCTCGGCTCATAACAAATGGAACGCCCCCCGCAAAGCAAACGGCCGGCGCTCGAAATTGCCCGTGAGCCCGTCGCCCAAAGCAAATCTCCCACGCGGCCGTCCTGATTCAGGATCGACCGGTGGGAGAAGCTTTTTGGAGTGACGTGTTGCGCCCTCCCAGTCCGCTAAAAGAAGCTGTTAGGCCTCTTCAGCAAACTGTTGCACGGGCACGGGACGTTGCAGAGCTGGCGGATGGAACCGCTCGCCATCTTCGGTGACCAAGCGCAGGCGCTTGTACGCCGGGAGACCCGTTCCAGCCGGAATCAGGCGACCCATGATGACGTTCTCCTTGATGCCAGCCAGATCGTCCGTCTTTCCATTGATGGCCGCCTCGGTGAGTACCTTGGTGGTTTCTTGGAAGGACGAAGCGCTGATGAACGACTCGGTCGAAAGTGAGGCCTTGGTGATGCCCAAAAGCATCGCCTCTGCCACGGCCGGTCGGCCACCACGCGCAAGAACTCGCTGGTTTTCTGCCTCGAATACGTACTTCTCCACCTGTTCGTCAGGTAGGAAGTTGGTATCGCCGCGGTGCTTGATGCGAACGCGACGGAGCATTTGACGCACGATGGTCTCGATGTGTTTGTCGTTGATGGTCACACCCTGCAGGCGGTAAACCTGCTGGATTTCATTCACCAACCACGCAGCCAGTTCCTTTTCACCCTTCACGCGCAAGATGTCGTGGGGGTTAGCGGGACCGTCTTGGAGAGGATCTCCTGCGCGCACGTGATCACCGGGTTGCACTTGGATGTGCTTACCCTTGGGGATCAAGTATTCACGCGTTTGATCGGTCAGCAGATTCCCGTCCAAGCTGAGCGGGGTGATGGTCACCTTACGCTTGCCCTTGGTGTCCTTGCCAAAGTCCACCACACCATCGATTTCGGCGATGATGGCGTGATCCTTGGGACGACGGGCCTCAAACAGCTCCGCAACTCGGGGCAGACCACCAGTGATGTCCTGCACCTTGGTTGTTTCGCGCGGCATACGAGCGAGTTCTTCACCGGGTGTGATCGTCTCGTCTTCGCCGGCCACGATGTTTGCACCTACGGGAAGTAGGTAACGAGCATCAAGACCAGAACCAGGGAGTTTCACAGGTTCGCCGGTTTCCGGATCCGCAATGGTGATGCGAGGACGGAGATCAGCTGCCCGAGATTCGATCACGATCTTGCGACTCAAACCGGTCACTTCGTCGACCTTTTCAATCACAGTCACGCCTTCGACCAAGTCGCCGTACCTGACCATGCCGCCCACTTCCGTGAGAATCGGTTGAGCGAATTGATCCCATTCCGCTACCGACTGACCTGCCTCGACGCGATCGCCATCTTTGACCTTCAGTACTGCACCGTACAGCAGACGATGATGCTCGCGTTCGCGACCAGTATCGTCCACCACCACGATTTCGCCGTGACGATTCATGATGACGGTGCTGCCGTCACTTCGCGAAACGAGGTTGGCGCTGCGAATGCTCACCGTACCCTCATAACGAAGTTCCAGCTTATTGGCCTCGATCTTACCGCGCGCTGCCGCACCACCGATGTG
>Ga0247778_1001385_pt1 | contig 10525 bp, 2 predicted proteins | sample UWRJL049202B5_FD_179939 | JGI IMG/M metagenome (GOLD analysis project Ga0247778, IMG submission 179939) | Plant litter microbial communities from Arlington Agricultural Research Station in Wisconsin, United States - UWRJ-L049-202B-5 | ecosystem: Environmental > Terrestrial > Plant litter >... | reverse complement strand
GTTGGAGATTGAGCACTTCCGCCTGTGGGTAATAGCTGCCGTTCTCGTCTATGGCAATGGGCTGTTGATTCATCAGCCGGATAGACGACTCTGAATAGGCGATCCCTCTTTTGGGATTGCCGTAGATCACGGTACAATCGTCGTAGAAGAACATTACCCGTGTCTGGTCCTTCTGAATGGTGAGTAATCCATTAGGGTCGGTGGCGGTTTGCATGTAATAATCGGGCTCACGCAAGACCTCCCAATAATGATGAAGAGAATCCATGGGAATAGAATCCGTCCTGGTAATATTGGGTTGATAGATCTCTTTTACTCTTTTCTTTTCCATATTGGGCACCGGAACCTTGTATTTTACGAGAAATCCTTCTTCCCTTACACGCTGACGATAGAGGCTGCGCATGAAATGCATCATGGAACCCATATAGGCCAGCTGGCGATTGGTCGCCCATTTTTTCTTTTTATATTCATCTTCCGTGGTCATATTCCGAAAAAGAGGATAACCGTAATAGGAAATAATCTGGGCGCCAAAATCACAGACGAAGCGTTCGAGCCGGTATTCCAGTTCGTAGCCCAGGGCCTTGTTCTCTATAAGTAATGGTTCAATGGCTGTCACGGACAGTTTGTTGCTCTTGATATAAAAATGAAACCGTAAGACATTTTTATTTTTTATCGTGCAGGATGATGCGTTGTCGGTCGTACCGATAAAATATTGCAAAAAGGTCTTTCCATATTTACTCCACCCGTCCTTCAGGTAGGGTTCTATCGTTACCGCTGCCAGTTCGTCGGCTGTCCCATGGAGGGATATTTTTAAAGAAGCGGGAAGATGATGGCTGTTGACTTCCGTTACATAGGTAGCATAGCCGATAGCGGATATGATCAACTGGTAGCGCCCCTCAGGGAATCCCTGCAATACGAAACTGCCGTCGTTTCGGCTAACTGTTCCTTTGGAGGTGCCGTTGAGAAATATGCTGACCCCTGCCAGGGGTTTGCCGTTGGCAGAGTCTTTTATCATCCCTGCGAGTACGTTGTTTTGCGCGGCGGCCATGTAACAGGACAGACAGCACCACAGCGCTATAAAGAGGGAGAGAACCTTTTTCATTTGATTTTAGCAGCTGGTAAGGCTGATCCGGCCAAAGATAAAGGTTATTGAAATAGGGCATAAACTGAATTTTCCGTCAAATGTTAATGTAATGTTAGTTGCTAAACCTGCTAATATCCGGTCAGCATTGGTCAATTTCTTCATTGTTGAAGTCCCCTGGTTTCGATTGCTTTGTGGGGTAACCATTCCGGCCCTGGCCGCCCTATTATGAGAAGGATCTTACTTTTAGCCGCTGCTTATTTGCTTTTTTTTCTTTCTGCCTTTGCACAACATCGGGATGCGGTTCCATTGACTTTAGCGAAATTTTCTACGGGGGACGATCCTTCCCGGGCTGCGGCGTCGTTTGACGACCGGGGCTGGAAGGAGATGAAGACGGGAGAGGTCTGGCAGTTGCAGGGCTTTCCCGATTATCATGGTTATGCCTGGTATCGTATTCATGTGGTTCTACCGTCGTCGCTGCGGGTACAGGGATTCTGGAAAGACAGTCTGCGTTTGTTCCTGGCGCATATCAACGATGTGGATGAGACCTGGCTGAATGGAGTGCGTATTGGCAAGACAGGGTCTTTTCCGGAGGAGAAGGGTGGATATGTCAGCCGCTGGCCGGCGATCCGGGAGTATCATGTTGCTGCGGGTGGTGCGGCGATCCGCTGGGATGCGGACAATGTGATTGCCATCCGGGTATACGATGGCGGCGGGACGGGCGGTATTTTTATGGGTTCGCCATACGTCGATATGTTAGAACATACCGACGGGGTCAGCATATCGGTTTTGCCTGATTCCATCCGGTATAACGGCGCGGAGGCCCTGGCGCCCGTGACGGTGTCGAACCGGCTGAATACGCATTTTGAGGCGATGTTGTCGATCAGTATAAAGGATGCGGCCTTGCAGAAGGTGATCGTTCAAAAGACGGTGAGGTTGCCGGTGAGGCCTTTTGGTCAGCAGACTGTGCGGATGTCTGTTCCCAATCGTTCGGGAATAGAGCTGTCTTATACCTATAAAGAAGTAAGGCCGGCGGGGGTAAGACCGGACGAGGGAATTTCGGCGCGGCGGACCGTTCCCTATATTCTCACACCTAAACCAGGGGAGGGGCCCCGTATCAACAGCGCCGCTGTTTTTGGGGCGCACCCGGGTTCTCCTTTTATGTTTAGGATAGCGGCATCGGGTCGTCGTCCGCTGGCTTACCGGGCGGATGGGTTGCCGGAGGGCTTGCGTATCGACGAGGCGACGGGGCTGATCACGGGTGTAACCAAGCGGGCCGGCGACTTCCCGGTACATGTGCAAGTCGTTAATGCGTTGGGTAAGGCCGATCAGCATTTGCTGATCCGGATCGGGAAAGAGCTGGCATTAACCCCACAGATGGGATGGAACAGCTGGAACTGCTGGGGGATCGAAGTAAGTGCGGAGAAGGTTCAGCGTAGTGCGCAGGCGTTGATCGATAAGGGCTTGATGGATTATGGCTGGGGATATATCAATATCGACGATGGCTGGGAAGCTGGGCACCGGGCTGCGGACAGCAGTATCGTGCCAAATGAGAAATTTCCGGACATGAAGGCCCTGGGCAGCTGGCTACATGGGAAAGGATTGAAATTCGGAATATATTCTTCTCCCGGTCCGCGGACTTGCGGCGGATACCTGGGTTCCTATCGGAATGAGGTGAAGGATGCCGGGACATACAGTGGTTGGGGGATCGATTATCTGAAATACGACTGGTGCAGCTATGAAGATATTGTGCGGGGCGATACTTCTCTTGCCGCTGCCATGAAGCCCTATTTGATCATGGATAGTGCGCTGGCGGCACAGCGGCGGGATATCGTTTACAGTCTTTGCCAGTATGGGATGAAGGATGTGTGGAAGTGGGGCATGCAGGTGAACGGTCAGAGTTGGCGAACGACGGAAGACATCGAAGATACCTGGCAGAGTTTGAGCGGTATCGGTTTTCATCAGTCGGATCTGGCTGCTTATGCGGGGCCGGGTCATTGGAACGATCCGGATATGATGATCGTGGGCCAGGTGGGTTGGGGTGCGGGATTGCATCCTTCGCGGCTGACGCCCGATGAGCAATATACGCATGTGAGCCTGTGGTGTCTGTTGTCGGCTCCGCTGTTGATCGGCTGTGATCTTAGCAAACTGGATCAATTTACCCTGAACCTCCTGACAAATCCGGAGGTGCTTGCCCTGGACCAGGATGTTTTGGGGAAGGCTGCGCGCCGTGTTTATGAACGGGATTCCATCCAGGTATGGGTCAAGGAGTTGGCGGATGGCAGCCGGGCTATCGGGGTCTTTAATACTTCTATTGGGTATCGTCGGGTTGTCGTGGATTGGGCCTCGCTGGGTCTGAAGGGTGCGCAGTCGGTGAGGGATGTATGGAGGGAAAAGGACCTGGGCGCCTTTACAAAGAATTATACAACGACGGTTGCTCCGCATGGTGTGGCGTTGATCCGGTTGTCGGGTCTGCAGCGGATACACACGGCGGATTTCAATATCAGCCTGAATCGATTGTCGCAGACTGCTGCGGTGTTGGAGCCAACGGCTCTGCCAGGTTTTAGTTTTACGCCAGAGGACAGTCTGCCTTCGCGGCAGCGGGATGGGGTTTATCACCTGGGAGATATCGATCTGCGGCTGAGGAGCGGGGATGGAGCGTGGCAATCTTATTCTACGGCGGCGCATCGTCAGCCGGTGGCTGTATTGGATGCGAGGGGTGATACGCTGGCTGCGGCCGATCTGGCTCCGACCTTACCGGCGGAGATCCCCCTGGATGTGCGGCGGTACTGGCAACTGGTCAACGGGCGGCTGACGCTGCGTTTTTTGCTGACGAATAAATCGGATAAGCCGGTGGAGATCGGCGCCCTGGGGATCCCGATGATCTTCAATAATATATTAGCGGGGAAGACCCTGGACGAAGCGCACCAGGCTAATGTTTTTTACGATCCCTATCCGGGGCGTGATGGGGGCTACCTACAGGTGACAAGGCTGAACGGACAGGCGCCGTCGATGGTGGTGACGGGTTTGGCGGGGAGCGGGTTCGAGGCCTATAACCCGATATTGAGCGATCCGACTCCGCGCAATGCGACCTTCGAGGGCTTTTACGAATGGATGGTGCATAGCGCCGCCTATGCGGATAAAGAGTGGAAGGATGCTGAGCCGTGGAATGTGGCGACGTCTTATGTATTGGCTGCGGGTCAGGCTCGCAGCTATGGGGTACAATTCATGGTGAGCGGGAGGCCTTCGACCATCGAATCAACGCTGATAAAGAATGGCCGTCCTGTGGCGGCGGGGGTTCCGGGGTATGTAGTAGGGCAGGATGTAAAAGCAAAACTGTTCTTAAAATATCCGCATGCGGTCACCAATATTCGTGTTGAGCCGGCCGGCGCCATGGAGTTCACGGGGGGCGCGTCTACGGCGGCGGGTTGGAAGGTTTACGAGGTGAGGGGAAGGATCTGGGGCCGGGCGCGGGTGACGATAAATTATGATAATGGGTTGGCGCAGACTGTGCATTATAAGGTGATCAAGGGGGAGAATGAGGCGATTGCCGATTATGGTCACTTTTTGATGACCCAACAATGGTATGTCAACAAGGACGATCCGTTTCATCGAAGCCCTTCGGTGATCAGCTATGACAACGAGAAGAAGGAGCAGGTGAGGCAGGACAACAGGGCATGGATAGCCGGTCTTAGCGATGAAGGGGGCGCGGGCAGCTGGCTGGGGGCGATGATGAAACAATTGGTATTGCCATCCAAAGAGGAGGTGGCGAGGCTGGATGGGTTTATCGATGAGACGTTGTGGGGGCATATTCAGTATGCCAGCGGTGAGAACCGGTATGGCGTTAGAAAGAGTCTTTTTTATTATGAGCCCGATTCGATGCCTGCGGGTACGTACACCAGCAACATTCGCTGGAAGAGCTGGTCGGCCTGGCCGAAGAAAGAGGCGGAATCTCCCGGGCGATCTTATAACTATCCGCATGTAGCGGCTGCGCATTGGGTGATGTACCGGCTGGCACGGTATCATGAGGGGCTGGCTGTGGCGCATCCCTGGGAGTGGTATTTGTCGAATGCCTATCATACGGCAATGGCGATGGTCCGGCTGGCTCCTTACTATTCCCAGTTTGGTCAGATGGAGGGGTCTGTGTTTTATTTTATTCTGAAGGATCTGCGGACGGAAGGGATGACCGATATGGCCGATAGCCTGGAAGCGGAAATGAAGCAGCGCGCCCTGCATTGGAAGTCACTGGCCTATCCATTTGGCAGCGAAATGCCCTGGGATTCTACGGGCCAGGAAGAAGTGTATATCTGGTCTTACTTTTTTGGGTATATGGATAAGGCTGAGGTGACGCTGGACGCCATTCTGGGATACATGCCTACCCTGCCGAACTGGGCTTATAATGGCAATGCGCGCCGGTACTGGGACTTTTTGTATGCGGGCAAGCTATCGCGTATCGAGCGGATGATCCATCATTATGGTTCGGAGCTGAATGCAATCCCTGTGCTGAAGGAATACCGCCGGAAGCCGCAGGATCTTTACCTGCTGCGTGTAGGATATGGGGGGCTGTTGGGTGGTATCTCCAACATTACCGAAGAGGGATTTGCCCCTTCAGCATTTCATTCTTTCCCGTCAACGTTGAAAAATGATGGGTTGTCGGGAGATTATGGCTCGGGTTTTTATGGATATGCGGTGAATACAGCGACTTATGTGACGTACACGAAGGAGTGGGGTTGGCTGGGGTTTGGCGGCAATATCGAGGAGGCAAAGGGGTGGGTATATGCAGAAGTGACAACGGCGGCGCGGGCTGCGGTTTATCTGGCGCCGGTGGGCCTGTGGCTGCGGCTGTCGTCCGGCAGGATCAAAAGGGTCGGTTATTGTCCGGCGACGCATGAAGTCAGGCTGGAGTTGGAGCCGGAGGATGTGTACACGCATCGGGCTTACCTGAGTGTAGAGCAACCCGCGAAGGTCGCGGGGATCGGGTTGTATGGAATGAAGGGGGCCCTGAAAGAACGGGGCATGTATGTGTTGCCGTTGAAGACGGGTAATATCACTTATAAACTGGACATTCAACCATGATAAGAAAGAGTTATATAATGGTTTTGCTGGCGGCGATGGGTAGTGCCGGCCAGGCGCAGGACAGCGCCCGGATAACGGTGGATGGGAGCAAACCGGGGAATATCGTTGCACCGACTTTGCACGGCGTGTTCTTTGAGGAGATCAGTCATGGGGGAGAAGGGGGACTGTATGCGGAGATGATCCAGAACCGGGGTTTGGAGGACGCGGATATTCCGCCGGGCATGTCATTGGAAAATGGCTACATCGTGCCGCCGCGGACGCCGCATTTCTCCATGCCGCACAATGGGGTCAGCGACTGGAAGATGGAGTGGCCATTGACCAGCGCCTATCCTGCGTGGAGTTCCCATGTATACGGGGCGGCATCGGTGGAGCTGGAGGTAACGACTGTCCATCCGCTAAATAGTGCAACGCCGCATTCGCTGCAGGTGAATATAGGATCGGCTGATGTGCACAATGAAGCAGCGGTAGAGAATGAAGGTTTCTGGGGGATGAATGTGGTGGGCGGCGACAACTACCGGTTGAAATTTTATAGCCGGGCGCCGAAGTATACGGGTCATTTCATTGCGCGGCTCAGGGGGCGGGACAACCGGATATTGGCGGAACATATCTTTACGGTAGTAAAAGGCGATCCGGGGTGGGTGCGATATACGGCCCTGCTGACGGCCAGGGAGGGTGATCCGGGGGCGCATTTCGAGCTGGCTTTTGACAGACCGGGTGTGGCGTGGCTGGACTTCGTGTCATTGTTTCCTGAGAAAACGTACCATCAACGGCCGAACGGGCTTCGCAGGGATCTGGCGGAGTATATAGCGGGTTTGAAGCCGGCCTTTATCCGATGGCCGGGAGGTTGTTTTGTCGAGGGGATCACGATCCAGAGTGCGCCGGACTGGAAGAATACCATCGGGCCGGTGGAAAAACGTATCGGGACATATAGTCCGTGGGGGTATTGGACGAGCAATGGATTCGGGTATCACGAATACCTGCAGTACTGTGAGGACATCGGTGCGGCGGCCTTGTATGTGTTCAATGCCGGGGTGTCCTGTGACTTCAGGAGCGGGACGTTCATTGAGGATGACAGTCTGCAGCCGTATATCCAAAACACCCTTAATGCGATAGAGTATGCGATAGGACCCCTGTCCGGCAAGTGGGGTAGGGCCAGGGCTGCCGCGGGGCATCCGGCTCCTTTTCCCCTGAAATATGTGGAGGTAGGCAATGAACAGCAGGGGCCGCGATATGCGGAGCGGTATAACCGGTTCTATACAGCGATAAAGGACAAATATCCGCAGATACAACTAATGGCGAGTATGGGGATCGGGGATGTAAATGAATATACGTTAAGAGGAATGAGGAAGGTGGATTTTGCGGACGAGCATGCCTATAAGGGAGCGGGATGGGCGATGAATCATTTCGACCATTTCGACCATTACAAACGGGGGAACTGGAATCTATATGCAGGTGAATATGCGACGAATGGCGGTGTGGGTTCGGGTAACCTGGAGGCTTCGTTGAGTGATGCGGTGTATATCATGGGTATGGAGAAGAACGGAGACCTGGTGAAGATGAGCAGCTATGCGCCGCTGCTGGTCAATACGAATGATGTGGACTGGCCGGTCAACCTGATCAACTTCGACGACTCGCGGAGCTTTGCAAGAATTTCTTATTACGCTATCAAGCTGTTCAATGAGAACAGGGCCGATGTCAACCTGGCTGTTTCGGCAGTCATTCCGCCGCCGGCGGTGAAGAAGCCTGCGTTTGCGGGGGGGATCGGGCTGGCAACCTGGGATACGAAAACGGCGTATAAGGATATCGAGGTGGTCGTGGATGGAAAGATAGTCGTTAAAAGTGATTTTATACATGACCTGGATGGTTGGTCGATGCCAAGGGGACATTGGGAACTGCGGGACAGCAGTCTTGTCCAGACGGCTGAGGGGGCGCAGCGGCTGGCATATTTAAAGGACCGGTCCTTTGACCGGTATACGCTGCGGTTGAAGGCAAAGAAGCTGGAGGGTTATAATGCTTTTATAATTCCTTTTGGTATAAAAGACAGTAATACGATGTACAGGGTGCATATCGGGGCATGGGTCAACAGGGTGAGTATGTTCGAGAAGGTGACCAGGGGATTTGACGTCAGCAATCTTTCATCCCCCCTGAATTTGAAAGATACGATCGCTGTGGGCCGCTGGTACGATATCCGGCTGGAGGTAGGTCTGGATTCCGTCGCCTGTTACCTGGACGACAAGCTCCTGATCAGCTATGCGGAGCCGGAGCGGTTGTTTGCCATTGCGGGCAGGTCGGATCCGAGGGGCGATGTCCTTGTGAAGGTGGTGAATGCGTATGACCACCCCATGGAGACGGAAATCACCCTGCAGGGAATGGATGTTTCGAGGTGGAGCGGCGAGCTGACCACGCTGACTGCGCCCCTGCTGACCGATGAAAATTCTTATGATCATCCACTGGAATACATTCCGCGCTCTGCGGCCATAAAGATCGGGGGGGACAAGGTGCGGGTAAAGCTGGCGCCGTATTCGATCAATGTGGTGCGGTTGGTCAAAAGGAGTAATAATTAGTTAATATTCTACTGTAGAAGGTTAAAATATATAAACGCGGGCAGGGATACGTTTTATACATTTAATTGTCATATTGACAAATATAAAACGAGGGGTAAAATGAGAAGGGTCGTTATTGTCTTGTTGGCAGGATGCTGCATGGCGCGTGGGTTTTCCCAGTCCTATCTCCCCGGGAAGGTTAATTCCGGGATGAAGGTCAGGCCGTCGGTTTCGCTGAAGGCCTATGCGTTTCCCCTGCAGGATGTGCGATTGTCAGATGGCAGTATTTTCAAGCATGCGATGGATATCGACGGGGGGTATATGCTGTCTTTGAGCCCGGACAGGCTGCTGAACCGGTTTTTTAAGAATTCGGGTCTGACGCCCAAGGATAGTATATATGGCGGGTGGGAGCATGATGGGCTGTCCGGCCATACGCTGGGTCATTATCTTTCGGCCTGTTCGATGATGTACGCCGCGTCCGGCGACAGGCGATTCAAAGACCGTGTCGATTATATTACCGGCCAGCTGGCGATCTGCCAGCAAGCCCGCAAGACGGGCTATGTAGGCGCTATACCCAATGAGGACAGTATTTTTTACGGTGTCAAACGGGGTGAGATCAGGTCGGGCGGGTTTGACCTCAATGGCGGATGGAGTCCCTGGTATACGGTACACAAGGTGATGGCGGGCCTGGTCGATGCTTATTTATATTGCAACAGCAGGCAGGCGATGGATATCGTCACCAAAATGGCCGATTGGACGGGCGATATCGTAGGCGGTCTGACCGACGAACAGCGCCAGAAGATGCTACGTTGTGAGTACGGCGGCATGAACGATGTGCTGGCTAATATTTACGCCATCACCGGAAATAAGAAGTACCTGGATCTATCCTATAAATTTTACGACGACTTCGTCATGAAGCCCCTGGCGGACGGCGCCCCCGATCCGCTGGCAGGTAAGCACTCCAACACCAATATACCCAAGGCGATAGGCAGCGCGCGCCAGTATGAACTCACCGGCGCCGCCGGCGATGAAAGGATCGCCTCGCGCACCTGGAATGCTATCGTCCATGACCATACCTATGCCAATGGCGGTAACGGCAATTACGAGTATTTGGGAGCGCCCGGCAAGCTGAATGATGCGCTGAGCGACAACACCGCAGAAAGTTGCTGCGCATATAACATGCTGAAGCTGACAGGACATTTGTTTTGTTTGAAGCCGGACAGTAAACTCCAAGATTATTACGAACGCACGTTGTACAACGATATCCTGGCTTCGCAAAATCCAAATACCGCGATGATGTTGTATTTCGAGCCTTTGCGGATGGGCGGGAAGAAGGAGTTCAGCGATTCGTTAAACACATTTACCTGCTGTGTGGGCAGCGGTATGGAAAACCACACGAAGTACACCGAGGATATTTATTTCCAGGGCGCGGACGGCAGCCTGTATGTCAACCTGTTCATTCCTTCGCGACTGAACTGGAAGGACCGTAAGGTGACGTTGACGCAGGAGACGAGGATCCCGGAAACTTCCGCCACTACGCTGACGATCGAAGCTGTGAAGTCCGTCGATTTTGCGTTGCGGATCCGTAAACCATCATGGGTCAGGGGTGCTGTGAAGGTGTCCGTGAATGGCAAGGAGGTCTCAGCGGCGTTGAGTGGGGAAGGGTATCTCGTGGTGAATCGTAGATGGGGTAAGCATGACGTGGTTACGGTGAATTTCCCCATGGGGTTGTATACGGAGAGCATGCCGGACAACAAGGACCGGGTAGCGATATTATATGGGCCGGTGCTGCTGGCGGGGAACCTGGGCGATACTGCGGTAGATCCGG
>Ga0247778_1001384_pt1 | contig 10534 bp, 12 predicted proteins | sample UWRJL049202B5_FD_179939 | JGI IMG/M metagenome (GOLD analysis project Ga0247778, IMG submission 179939) | Plant litter microbial communities from Arlington Agricultural Research Station in Wisconsin, United States - UWRJ-L049-202B-5 | ecosystem: Environmental > Terrestrial > Plant litter >... | reverse complement strand
CCTCGAGACAGTGTCTGGGCTCTTTTGGCGTTAGCTGCTTCTTGGCTATCAACTTATTTCACTGACAGTGCGTAGCAACAGTAGCAAATTTCAAAAAAAAAAAAAAAATTATATATATTCACATTTACGCCCTTCAAATCTCATGATAATTTTCAACAAGGAACTTCATTAGTCTACGCTCTATCCGCACTCTTGCTCGGCGCTTTTCTTTTTGCGCATACAAGATTCACTCGGGGAGTAACTCGTGTGTAAAGATAAGGCGGAAATAATCTCTTTCCACGAGCCGTATGTAACCCCCCGGCGCCACTTACGAATACCTGCAGTTACCAAAACCCGGGGTCCTAGGCTCCACCTGGCATATTCGACACACGGCCATCTATCTTAGGAACTTCAGCCAGGATCATTTGTCAACGACTGCATCACTGCATTACCGGAGCACCTGCCGGCCAAATATTATCCAACGATTTTGAAGAACCACTCTCTTTTACTTTAGAAATAAGTGGTCCGTGTCTATCGATGTCCCATGTAGCCAAGAGACGGGTACAGGCAGGCATTGTCGTCCTACATATGTCTCTAACGCTAGCGTGGCGAAATTGGCGTTCTAGCGTTGGCCGATCCCCGAGCATGGTGTTGCCTTGCCATGCGCCGTAGACCGGCGGCGGGCAGCGTCACAGCCGGCCGAGCCAGGGTAGCCATCATTTATCTTGTCAACACGGAGCCATCTCGATTAACATCGGTGGAATATATTCATCTTCATCCAGATCGGGAAGGTTTTCGACCAATATCGATGCTCTCCTGCATGGAAGGATCGCGACAAAAACTCTTAGCAGATATGCAAAACGCGTCTCTCGTTACTACTTACTATGCGAACCGATGTCAGCCCCCTGCAAATCGTTCGATGAGACCGGGTTCTCTATTCAGTCTGCAGGCTATACTCGTCACTGTGCAGATGGAAGTTGACAGCAGTTTGTCACAGAAGGCAGGCTCCCTACATCGGCCTTCAAACCACCTGCCATATTCGTATATTTTTCACCTACAGAGGATTCATCGAGCAACACATACCAGGCCGGTTACTTTGGTTGATCAGCTTACTCTATGAGAACAAGGCACACCGCTAGTCCCCCACTACTCACTGAAACGATCTATAACAAATCTAGTTAGCAATTCTCCGATACCCCGGAAGGGAGATACATGTAAGTTGTCATGGTTGAAATACCGATGATATCTCCCGAGTACGAACTTTCCAACTAGCTCATATACCCTCAAAAGTCCACCTAGGCGAGATATATATGGTTTCAGAGGCCATACTTCGAGTCTTTTGTGTTGTCACTTGTACTGATTTTTGTCTATACTCACTTGAATCTATCCTCATCTCAATTTAACTTGTAGTCCAAATCTTCAATCGCTTCCAGAGTTATGGCTAAGCAAAGCCTGACTTTGGCATTACTAAATGCCGAGAGAGAAGATCTTATTCGCTACCTTTCAGTCGCAGGAATTGTGCTCGTTTCGATCATATGGTTTGTTCGATCTCGCCATCCCCTAGCTCCAGTCCCCGGACCATTCTGGGCGAGATGGACCAGCCTTTGGTTAGTTTATCACTGCCGTAAAGGGCATATCCACCGGAAGATGGTCGAGGTCCACAAGAAATATGGAAAATTGGTCAGAATAGGACCCAACGAAGTTAGCACTGCGGATATCGACTCTCTCAGAATCATATACGGTCAGTAACTCATCTTCAAGATGAACAGATTATAGGAACGTGGATACTAATCGACCCATAGGTGCGGGTAACGATTTCCGTAAGAGTGACTGGTATTTGCCATGGCAGGGCAACCGCAAGTGGGACCTTTTCTCCGAACGCAACGAGAACATCCATCGATCACAGCGAAGATTAGTCAGTCACATATACTCGCTATCCAGTATGAAGAATTTGGAGCCCTACGTTGATCAATCGGTCGCCTTCTTCCTCAAAAAGCTGGCCTCAATGGAGGGCAAACGAATTGACGTCAATAGATGGGTCAGGCTCTTTGCATATGGTCAGTAAAACTCATTCTAATGCATTACGTTTCTAACCTGTTTAGATGTGATTGGGGAAGTAACATTCTCGAAACGTTTCGGTTTTATGGACGAAGGCAAAGATGACGGCGCCTTCACTATGATCGATGCCATCTTGAAATGTGCAGTCTGGGTGGGGCATATACCTTGGTTCTATAAGCTCAATGTTATGCTTTCCCCAATAATTGGCAATCGTTTGGCGATCATGCAGCGTCAGGGCAAGCTCTTGAAGCTGGCCCATGAGGAAATTCAGGAACGCAAGGTACGAGGAAGTGATCGCCACGACATGCTCGAGCAGCTCTTTGATGTTCAACGGGAAAAGCCGGACAAGCTGGACGATATATCTGTCACGTCAATGGCGGCCAGCAACATCTTTGCCGGAAGTGATTCAACATCCGTCTCAATTTCGGCATTCCTCTACTACGTCCTTCGAAACCCCGACTGCCATAAGAAGCTGATAGAGGAAGTGGATGCCAGCGCGAAGGCTGGTGGCATAGAGCATGGCTCCGTCTTTACTCTGGAGGTGGTGAACAACATGCCATTCTTACAGGGGTGCATGTACGAAGCCCTTCGTGTCCATCCTGCAGTGGGAGTGAACCTTGGCCGAGTTGTGCCTCCAGTTGGAATGAAAATAGGCTCACAGCACATCCCCGGAGGAGTAAATCTATCCCCAAGAATGTGTCTTCTCGCCCATACTGACATTATGTAGGCCAATATCAGCGCAAATGCCTGGGTTATTCATCTCGACAAAACCATCTTCGGCGAGGATGCGGATAAGTTCCGCCCAGAGAGATGGATGCAACATCCCGACATCGTTAGCCCAATGAGTAAGGATCTTCAAGCCTTATGCAACCCCCCAGTACAACTTTCTAACACCAAGATAGAGCGCAACTTCCTGAGTTTTGGTGCTGGATCACGATACTGCATAGGACGAAGTAAGCTTCTCAAATCCCCTACAATACTATAACACTATCTGACCCAATACAAGATGTCGGTTGGCTCGAAATGTCGAAGGCAAGCCAACTCTCCCAGCCCCTCGAAGCAAGACTAATACCGTGTAGCTTATGCCAACATTGTTTCACGACTACGAAGTTAAGCTATCCGATCCTACATTGGAAGCAAAGGAGACTGCATGGTAAAGACCATATCCGAGCCTACTCCTGCAAGGTACCCTTATAGCTAACGTTTCGAAGGACTTTTATTAAAATGGATGACGTTTTCATGGAGATGAAACCGAGACCGGAGCTTCTAGCCAACTAGGCTATCTACACCTCCGACAAGCGTATGAATTTTCTGGCCTTCGAGCGTTGCATCTTCCTTCCGCGGATGGCTAGCGTGTGCGAGAGGGCTGACGAATGGGTGAGGACAGGCGTGTAAACAAAAGTCTTAAACTAGTTAAAAAATTGCACTTTTTATCCTTTGGTATCATGAATCAATTTTCCCTTTCTTAAATCCGGTATAGAGCTAGTCATCTTGCTGCTCTTGCTCAGGCGCTAATCACCCTCGGCTCACCCTCGGCTCAGTCGATTCACCTGAGTAACCTGAACATCCTGAGCAAGATTTACCACAGCACCCCCTGAGCAGGCCCGAGCATCCTGAGTGTAAAGACTTGGTTTGCTTACTCAGCGAGCCATTGGTGGTTATGTCTGAGATTATGTAAAGAGGATATCGCTATGTCGCATGTGTATAAGAATACACCTCGTTACAAGTATAAAATAATACTATTTGAGTTGAGCGCGAAGCTCCTAGACTATGGGTGAAGACCCAGACTAATATAGACTACCTGCTAGGTAGCTAGCCTTCGCTATCTGTCTACAATAGACGACCACACTCCCACCCGGCCACCCCCCGTGCCCCCCAAAATCACTCACTAAACCCCTTCCTCACGACCTTCCCCTTCATATCTACAGCCCAAAGTTCCACCCCCTTCTCCACCGCAGAAAACCTCAACATCTCACAACCAAAAAGCGGGCCACCCCCTCTACTCAGCCTAACTGCTCGTTCCAGTCTCACGCACCTCCCAACAGGCCTCACGCCGCCCCTCGGACTCGCCCCCAACGCACTCACTGTAATGCGCCCATCGCAATCCAGCATAGCGGCCAGGGCACTTCCCTCGGCCACGGCGCCCGCAAGCATCGGCGGGGATTTTCCTAGCTCTGAGAATGGGTGTTGGAGCTCTTCGGGGACTTTGGACGGGGTGGAGGAGCTGGATATGGGGCTTATGAAGGGCCATTCGCATCCGTGGGATTGGCGGCGGGCGGAGGGGGAGGTGGTGCAGAATATATAGGGGTTTTGGGAGGGCGTATGGAAGAGCGTGATGGATTCGATGCCGCGGGCGTTGATGCCCTGTTCTTTGGGTTAGCGAGTCAGAGTACATGTAGAGGGAAAGGGGGAGCGTACGACTTCATATGTTTTTTGGATCTCGAAGGGCGCGTTAAGCGGAGAGCAAATTCCTGATAGCGGCCAGATCAACACACGGTTGTTTTTCGTCAGGACCATCAGCCGTTTTCCATCGGCGCTGAAATTGATGACTTTCGGGCTGTCATTCGTAAGCGGGTAGGTGAGGAGATGGGTGGCCTCGGTGTTGTGGGACAAATGCGGTATGAGCGTCCATCCGCCAGACGAAGTTTCAGCGAGTTTGAAGATCCGCACACTGCTCACGCCTGCTGTGCATCCACCGACAGCGATGGAGGTCTGTTTCGGGCTTTCATGCATAGTAAGACATATCGGATACCAATCTTCGAAGAGCTGAGAACCGACTTCACAATTTGCCGGTCGGAAAGGTCGATGTCGATACACGGTCACGATATTATGCCTCCCCTTGGTTAGCAGCGCAAGGAATTGGTTAGTAATAGTCGCTCTGGCAACACTAAAGTCGGAATTGTCGCATGGGGTCTTTCGGAATTCGATTTCCTCCTGCTTGATCAACGGGAAACTTTCAAGTGGACAAACAACCAGCTCGGAATTCCCTAGGAAAAAGGCGCTGTGGCAGTCCGGCGAGAGACCGGCAGTGTAGTAATTTTTAGACTTAATTTTCAAGCGCCCGCGATCAAAGGGAATTTGGCAGAAGGAGGCTGTGGAGTTGATTTGTATTATGGGGAAGTCTAGGGGATTTTCTTTGAAGGTAGTTGGTTTGAGGGTGGGGGTTTGCGGCAAGGCGAGGGCGGAGTGTGTTGTTGAGTTAGAAGGCATGCGGGATCTTGGGGTCAAGATGTGTGGATTTTCTTCTGCCAGGCAGGACCGGATGGTTTTAGTTTCAGAGAGGTCGCCGGTGTCGAGGCTGTCGTCCCACAATTCGGTGATGAGGAGAAACTCGATCTAGATGCGGCATGTTAGAAGATAAACTAGACAAATAGACGTCGGGACTACTCACAGCCTTCCAACGAATCCCAGGATCAGTTTTAGAAGTCACGATCCTTTGAATCCTATCCAGCAACGCCTTCCCAACAGCCTCCCCCTTCATAATCCTCCCAATCTGCGTCGCGCAATCCAGCAGTCCATACAAATAATGGTATTCCCCAAAAGACGGCGGACCTCGACCTACAAACGCACGGAAATCTTGAAATGCTGTCGTGGGATGAGTCACATATTCTTCCAGCCTGTCTTCGTCCAGTAAAGATAAGATTGTGTTTAGAATCCAACTTGCTAGAGCCTTATACTCGAATTCGTACATGGCTTCTTTACGTTTGTCAGCGCCAGTGAGATTAATTATGACACGAGCTTTTAGCTCTATTGCCAAAGCCATTCGGGCGAGCTCGTGGAGCATGAATATGACCTTTGAGCGATCTGAAGGTTCTTGTCTCAGGGGCCGGAAGCTTTGGTCCAGTGCTTGGATGACGGCAATTAAATCTCCTTGGCCAACAGACTACGCAAATTATGTTAGCCCCTAGGATGTTATTTCAAGGTGATGACTTACAACCGTAGTTGCTATCGCCAAAGATCCTCCCGCAAGCGATAATTTCATCGCTCTATCCAGAATAGTGATATAAAGCTTCTCCTCTCGATCAAACTTCTTCGAATACTCCGCGATGGCAGCCAGTAAATACGAGCACTGGTATTTCCGGAACGCCTCTTTACTGATTATGGTCGAGCTTGGAACGAGTAGCCATTGCAGATCCTTGTGGGTTTTCTCCCTCAACGTCCGAATTTCGTTGTCATATTCCACCTGCCATCCCCGGGTGCCATGAGCGGACTGTAAAAGAAGCGCCGAGAACAAGCCCCGGAACTGCAATTCTCGTTCATAGAATGATTCGGGATATATCGATTGGAATAGACATTGAGAAAGCCTGGTCACTAGCCTGCTGGTCCAAGACTTTTCCAACGCCCTCTTCGTCGTTCCTTGTTGATTTTCGGCATCGCCGCTGGTTCTGAGATAGCAATACTCATGATCCAAGATCTGAGCTAGCTGCTCCAAAGTATCAGCGCTGAATCGCAAATCGTCGGTTATCTCCTTGAGCAACCTATCAGCCTCGTCCCCGCGCTTCCTAAGAACCTTCTGATTCCGATCCGGGGCCTCGTCTAGGCTCATCCACTTAGCATACCAAGCGAAATTCTCGGCGTGGCGATACATAGCAGATGTTGATTTTGAGCCGTGCAAGTACGTAACGTTGGCAAGCTAGCAATGCGCGAGAAAATGCGTTCGGAAGCGGAGAAGCGAGGGGAAATGGAAAGCTGCACGGTCGGTTGGTCCTCGGGTTCTTATCTGTCGGAGGCAAGGCTCTCGGCCCTCTGTGCGACCTTTATAGGAGATCTTGACGACACGGCAACTGCCTAATTGTGCCCAGTTAAGCTTCATGGGACAGTGCAATGATTGGGGGCCCGGTGGGGGGCGTCGAGTTGCTGCGAGGTGGGAGAGTGGTAACGTGCATACGACAGCCTCATTTGCAAAACGATCAAGGAACACGCAACACACACGATAGGATAGGTAGGATATTATCAGCTACCGGGAAAAGCTGAACTTTGAACGCCTCTTTTTCTGGATGTGGCGTCGTCGGGCCCCCTTAGGCCCCTTCAGGCTTTTCCGTTGGGCGAGCATGCTCAAAATATTCCTGTTACATACAGCCTTGCGCGCCCTGCTGCAGCCTTAAGTATGAATGTGGCACCCGCCGATTTGATTCCTCGACTACTCGGCCTGTATTTGAACTGCTGCTGCCCTCCTTTCTCTCAACGTCTTTTCAGCTCGAATTGCACTTGCAAAGAAGGTGCGTCATGGCCGATTCGATTCGCGATATGAGTATAGGAGAAGGCTCCAGTGACGAGACCCAAACCCGAACCCCGGTGACGAAGGATGCGGGGGTGCGGATTCGAGAGATTATGGAGTACGGGAATTTGCAGAGGAAGGGATTTGATACCGAAGCCCCGTCTTCAAAAGGGCGGCCTTCGTTTCATCGGTATGAGTTAGAGAAGACTTTGGACCGCCCCCAAATAACCGGTAAGTGGCGCTTCGTTAACCCGAAGTCTAGACATATTGCTTACTACGTACGTACGCATTGATAGCAATCGCGATTTCGGGAACCATCGGAGCCGGGATATTTGTTATAAGCGGCGAGGTATGAATTTGTTTCTTACGTGTGCATAATCTTGAATTGGGGGGGACACCTTTTACCTTAGCTTTGGAAGCTGACTCTCAACCACAATAGCTCATCAGCATCGCCGGACCGCTGGGATGCGTGATATCGTACATCTGCGCAGGGTTAATAATCACGGGAGTCATGCGAAGCCTAGCCGAGATGGTTAGTGTTAGGCCAGTGGTAAGTACCTGAAGACTTCAGCCCATAGTCTCTATGTGTATACGAAGAGCTCCAGAAGCCACAAAATACTGATTCCACCGCCCCCAAAAGTCAGGTGCACTGCTGGACTACCCTCATCATTTTTGCGACGAAGCTTTAGGATTCGCAGTAGGCGTCACATATGTAAGGATAATCCAGCTCTTCTCGCGCTTTCTCGCGATGTTTCGGGCACTTTCCTTTCCTCCTTGCGTGGAATGTACTGCCCATTAGCATTTTTGAGTGGATTCTAAAAGCAGAATACTCCCTCAAGTATCATTGCTAACTTCAAAGCACAGTGGTTCGTTTTCTCCAGTCCTCTCCCCTAGTCATCTCCCCTAACGCCCCCCAGGCTCTCCCAATGCATAAGTATGGCGACGTTAACCGCAGCAGCTGCGCGAGCTGCAGACAATTTTCCCCCTAGCGGCTCTGGCATATCTCAGAAAGGACTTGTCGGCATCATCATCGGATTATGCATCATCACCACCGCATCCAACATCTGCGGCGTCAGGGTGAGTTCTTTTTTGAATTCCGGCACGCGCCCGACACCGGCTAATCCGTGAACAGATCTATGGTAATTTAGAGCGCGTAGTCTTGGCGTTTAAAATAAGCCTACTGATTGGGGTGTGTGTGTTGATGATCTGCATTAAAGCTGGAGGTGAGTCATTTGCAGACCAGATGAGTTGAATCATAAGCACTACTAACTCGACATCCAAGCTGGAGTTTCTCGTCAGATAGCTGTAGTGAACGGAAATGAAATAATGAATGGGACAACGACAGAGCTTGTAGACAGGAGTTTTAACGGTAGGATTTTGACTTTCCGTAGATCGAGCCGTCGCTAATCGTCAATAGGATACGCAGAGCCTATACCGCCGTATTTCCGATTCACGCAATTCAACGGCATGCAGGATCTCACCCAAGGAGGATATAAAACAGGAATTTCCAACAGTTGGGGACAATTTCTCGCGATATGGTTCGTCCGACGCAATCCATCGTCACCCGAATTTCCGTTTCTGCATCATTCATTGCGGGGCACTACTAATCCTTTTTTTCTTTTCTTTTGCAGGACGAGCACAACACTTGCCATGTTTTCCCGCATGGGCGGGGATATCGTCATAGTGACAGCCGGTGAAGCAAAAAGACCCCGCCAGGACTTGCCGCCAGTTGCTAGATTTATGTATATGGTGCCCATCGGTTTCTACGTGCTTGCGTCGATCCTCGTTGGAATGAACATCGATTTTCGGGACCCGCTACTATCCCACCCGTTTGAGGGAGGGGACGGTCCGAAGATTTCGCATTCGCCATTTGTGATTGTAGCCGAAAACGCCTCCCTCAAAGTGCTTCCCAATTTTCTGAACGCCTGTTTTCTGATCTCGGCTTATACCGCTGGGTAAGTACGCTCCGTTACACGTGAACATGTACCATTAAAATTGCTCACACGGAAACTAGAAACACGGGGCTGTTCACTTCAAGTAGAACACTCTTCTCGGTTTCTCAGCTGTATGGTAATAAGTGGATGAAGGAAACATTTGGCACCACGAACAATGGCCATACCCCCGTGACCGCGATTCTCTTCTGTGGCGCATTCAGCCTGCTAACTTTCGTTGGGCTTTGTGATATGTCTTTCGACCAGGTAAAGTCAATCGAGCAGAGAGAGGAATGTGGAATACTAACATCGTCGCAGCCAATTCTCACTTTATCGTCGTTCTTTACCGGAACGCTTGGCTGTGTGTACGCAAGTGAATGCGTTGCATATCTGCGCTTCAAATCGGGGTAAGAGTCCTACGCAAGGCCAAAAAGCAGAAGAATATTGAAACTGACGATATCAAAGCTTGTCTCGGGTACCAGATGGCGTTGACCGAGACTCAGACTCGTATCAAAAAAAGCACTACAGGGCGCACTGGCAACCTCTCTGCGCAATATTTTCCTTATTCGCACTTACTATGGTCATCTTATTCAGCGGATGGCCCTCCATCTATTTACTTATTGCGCGCGATTCCTTGGCCACAAAAGACCAGCTCAAGAGCCCCGGAAGGTTGGCTGCTGATGTTGTAGGAGCTTATTCTGGTGTAAGTGCCTCTCTACTTCACCATGATATCGATAAAGATCCAAATGCCTTGCTGACCACATCAGCCCATCATATTCTTCTCTCTTTTCTTTGGATACAAATACATCAAAGGGACGAGCATTCGCCGGTTTCGAGACTTTGAAGGGTTGTATGTTATGCCTGAATTCGATCGTGAGGCCCCTGCACCAAAACGAGGCATGGTGAGAGAACTGTTGAGTTTTTTCATCGTCGACACAACGCACGGAAGGGCCAACAGCGTTACGTCCCGGGTCTGACATGCCAACTATTCGAGATTTTCTCGTCGAAAAATTGATAGATGAATGGACCAAGACCTCGTGTATGGCCAATTCTCATTTGAACGATATCTCGTCTTGCCACACGCACGCGTTCCTTGAGTGCAAACTAGGTGCGAATTCAACGCATGTGTACCATGATACATCTTTCTTCCGAAGAATTATCTCCACATCCTCTTGTTGAAGTGATACAACAGCCCGTCCTGTCAGCGTTTTAATTAGTGTGCGGCAAACTTAGTGCACCGGCCGTAAAGTAATTAACGCACGCACTTTTGGCGTAAGTGAGACGAAAATCTACACGCACTAAATACTGCAGTTCGTTTGATTAAATATATACTAAACTAACATTGTAC
>Ga0247778_1001383_pt1 | contig 10553 bp, 9 predicted proteins | sample UWRJL049202B5_FD_179939 | JGI IMG/M metagenome (GOLD analysis project Ga0247778, IMG submission 179939) | Plant litter microbial communities from Arlington Agricultural Research Station in Wisconsin, United States - UWRJ-L049-202B-5 | ecosystem: Environmental > Terrestrial > Plant litter >... | reverse complement strand
AAAATTATGTCATATATACGTATCATATCCGTTGCTAAAAAAGAGATTACCATCGCTGTCCGGCTAAAGAGCTTCCGACTAACGGCGATCATCCTGTTCGTCTTGCTGATGGTTTCCGCAGCCGGCGGCTGGCATTTGTACCGGATTCAAAGTGATGAAAGGAGGGCTGCTGAGCTGGAAAAACGTCAGCAATGGCTCAGCCAGGATCCTAAACACCCGCATATTGCCGCCCATTTCGGCAATTTTGCCTTCATGCCCAAGACGGCGCTCAGCCTTTTCGATTATGGTCTTGATAGCTATACGGGAACTGTTCTGTACCTGGAGCCTCACCGGCAGAACGACTTCTCTTTCAAGCCGGCCGAAGGCCAGGACTCGGCGATCCGGTTCGGCGAATTGTCGATGGCGCTGATCCTTCAGCTGCTGTTGCCGCTGCTGATCATCTTCCAGTGTTACGGCGCCTTTACGGGCGAACGGGAAAACGGTACGCTGGACCTGCTCTATGCGCAGGGAATTTCTTTTCAGGAACTGTTCCTCGGAAAATTAGCCGGCAATGGCGCGCTGATCCTATTGCTGGCGCTTCCCGCGGTCCTTCTTCTGGGAACTGCCGGTGTGGTACTGTCACCCTCCGGTGAATTTTTTATCCGCATCGCAGTTCTTTCTGCTATCTATGGCATCTACCTGCTGCTCTTCGTCGCGCTGGCTTTACTCATATCGGCCTGGTGCCGGTATTCCCGGTCGGCCCTGCTTGCACTGCTGGGCGCCTGGGTTTGTCTGACCATCCTTCTGCCCAAATGGGCGGCCAATGCGGGAGACAATCTTCATCCCCTGCCGTCCAAATATGAATTTACCGCTGCCATCCGGAAGGATGTCGAGGGTGGCATCAACGGACACGATCCGAGGAGCAGCCGGGCCAAAGCGCTGGAAGCGGTCCTGCTGGCGCAATACAAAGTAGACTCCGTTTCCAGGCTGCCTTTCAATTTCGATGGGTATATCATGCAGGCAGGAGAAGGGTATAGCAGCCGCGTGTATGACAAACATTTTTCCCGCCTGCAGGAGACGCTGAAAAGTCAGAACCAGCTGAATATCGCCTTTAGCTTTATCGATCCTTATATGGCGGTACACCAGCTTTCCATGGGTCTCGCCGGTACGGACTACTATACGCACCTCGACTTCCAGCGTCAGGCGGAGGCCTACCGGCGGAAATTCGTACAGCAGATGAATGGTGACATGCTGGAACATTCCAGGCTGGGTGACTGGAACTATAAGGCCGGACAGCAGGTATTTGCCGGTGTGGCTCCTTTCAGCTATCGCGCTCCTTCCACCGGAGTGAGCCTGGCGCCCTATTACGGCGGCTTTTGCTCGCTGCTGCTTTGGATGGTGCTCATCACCGTATGCGTCGTCTGTCATCACCGGCTTCACCTTCAAACCTCCAACGCATGAGACCGAACGTTTATATTATTCTTTTTCAAAAAGAGTTCCGGCTGATCTGCCGCAGCCGGCTTCAGTTGATCGCCATTGGCCTGTTCCTGCTGGCGGGATGCTATAGCATCTATTACGGGCGTGCCGAGACAGGCAAGCAATGGACCCGAATCCAGACAGTCGGAGACTCTATCGGCAGGGCACAGGCTATCTATGTTAAGGGGCTGTCCGCAGATACGACGACGCCGGCAGGCCGAACCGCGTATTATAATGCCATTACACCTTCCCTGGTCCGGTTCAACTACAATTTTTTTGTGGCTCACCCGCCATTGGATCTTGCCACCTTGTCGCTGGGACAGCGCGATCTGTATCCGTACTATTATATACTAAATGCCCAAAGCCTGTATGTGCAGACGTTGAAAGGAGATATCAATAATCCCTTCAAGCTATCTGCCGGTAATTTCGATCTTGCCTTCGTATTCGTCTATTTGCTTCCCTTATTGCTGATCGCCCTAAGCTTCGATGTATTATCCATCGAACAGGACCAGGGAACCTATGAGCTGCTGCGGATGACAGGTATTTCTGTCAGGAAGGCGCTCGCTGCCAAATTACTCTTTCACTATTTGATCGCTGCCGCCCTCGTCCTGCTGTTGTCAGGGGTCGGTTTTGCCGTTGCCCCGGCACCGCCAGGGCGGCTGATGCCATGGCTTGCTGTGCTGCTGCTGTATGCCGCCTTATGGCTATCGCTGATCGGGGCGATCAATTCCTTTCGCCGGCCTTCCCCTGTCAACGCCATTGCCGCCATTGGCACATGGGTCGTGCTGCTGATCGTCCTGCCGGCTTCGCTCAATCTGTTGGTAGAAGACAGCCATCCCGTACAGGCGACGGCCCTGGCCGGGCTGATGCGCAGCCGGAATATGTCCGAGACAGATGAAGTCATGCATGCTGCCCTCGACCCCTTTTATGAAAAGCATCCTTGGCTCAGACCGGCGGATACGACCCGTTCTCCTTATTTTTATTTCCAGGGTTATTCCGCTTTTCTATGGCTTAGCGACGAGTCCGCGAGGGCGCTGATGACCCGTTACCGGGAAGCCGTGGCGAAAAGGGCAACAACGATGCGCTGGTTCGATGTCATCGATCCCGGCGTCAATACCCAGCATCTGCTCAACCAGCTGGCCGGTAGCGATCTTGCGACGCAGCAATCCTTCTTCGACTCCGTCAGATCATTTCATCACCGGAAGATCTTCTGGTTCTCCAATGAACTGTTATTTCACAGCCGCCTGATGAACGCGGATGCCTATGCCCAACGGCCTGTCTTCCGGTCCGTTGTTCCTGTGCCTGAATATCGCGGTATAGCTATCGGTGCAGCCTGGTTGCTGCTGCTCAGCGTTGTGCTGTTAGGATTAACAGGAATAAACCTTCGCGAAACAAGAATGCATGATTAAAAAGCGCAACAGCGGCACGCCAAATAAAAGAGAGGCGCTGCTGAAGGACAAACTGTGGAAATTACTGCTGCATCTTTCCCTGCCCGGCATTCTTGGAATGGTCGTCGTATCGCTAAACTCCCTCGTCGATGCCTTCTTTGTATCGCGGCTGGTCGGTAGCGATGCCTTTGCGGGTGTGTCGCTGACGCTGCCCCTGTTCGCGCTCAATACGGCGGTAGTAGGGCTTCTTTCTTCCGGCTCAGCGATCCTCTATAGCAGGGCTATCGGCAAGGAGGACGCAGAAGTCAAAGAAAAGCTGTTCGCGCAGGTCTTTTTGCTCACCATTTGCGCTTCGCTGGTTTTGGACCTCATTGGCATGTGCTTTGGCCGTCCCCTGCTGCTCTTTCTTGGCGCCGGCGACGCGCTCCTTGGATACGGACTGCCCTTTTATCGATGGGCCATCGCCGGCTGCTGGACGAGCATCTTCGGGCTCTGCACCTCCGGATTGATCCGCGCCGAAGGGAATACGGCATATGCCATGAAGATCACCGGCGGCGCAGTGCTGATCAACGTTGCGCTCAATCCATTGTTTGTCGGTGTCTGCCACCTTGGGGTTCGTGGAGCGGCGCTGGCCACTATACTTTCCATGTTTGTTTATTCCCTGCTGACCTTTCTGTACTTTTATTCCGGGAAGGGATATCTGCGCGTAAGGAATATCTTCCGGTCCGATCGTCGGCTGTTACTAGCGATCCTTCGTACCGGCATGCCTTCGCTATTCATGCAGATCAACACCTTTTTTCGGCAACTGATCCTTTTCAGGATCGCGACAGTATATAGCAGCCTATCGCAGCTGACTGTCTTTACGGCAATCTACCGGTTATTTACTTTTTCGGCTATCCCCGTGTTCGGCATTGTCCAGGCCTTACAGCCTGTGCTGGGGATCAATTTTGGCGCCGGCCGGATGGACAGGGTGACAGCGGCTGTGCGGATCTTCCGCAGCGGAGCAGTGATGCTGATGCTGCTCATGGCGCTGCCCGGCTGGCTATTCCCTACGGGACTATTATCGCTGCTGGCTTCCGGAACGGTTACGTCCGAAGCAACGGGTTATTTTCGCTGGGTATTATTGGTGCTGCCGATGATGCCACTTGCATCGACCAGCATCGTATACCTGCAGGCCACGGGCCACGGTAAAATAGCATCCCGGCTCATCTTCAGCCGGGAATGGGCGATCTTTCTGCCGATCATCTGGCTGAGCACCCACATGCTGGGATATGGGGGCATCTATTATGGGTTGCTGATCGAAAATGCCGTGTATATCGGTCTCGTCTTTTTTACGGCATCAAGGGTGATGCGGCGCGAACCGAAACGATGCTGAACACATGCCAGTGTTTGGGTGTGCCGCCGATGGTCCTGCCGTCTTTTTCTGTTTCATCGAGCCAGACAATCTGGTATCCGGTAAATAAGCGGTCGATGCTTTCCCGGGTATGGAAATTCATATCGGGTCGGCTTGCCCAGGTGTCTTTTGGACCCATGAAGTGACCTGAAAAGATACCGCCGCCCGGAAGGGCTTTTTGGATGACCTGCCAGCAAAGGTCGAATGATTCCGGCTGGCAAAAAGGCAGGGCAAAGCTGGCATTCACCCACGCGAGGTTGGGTAGTGTCAGATTCTCTGGTGTCAGCTCCTCGAAGGTCTGGACCATCGTGCTCAGCCTGTCATCTGCTATCGACTGCCGCAACAGCCCGATCGTGGCGGGGTCCTTGTCTATAGCCAGAACATGGAAGCCCGAATTCAGGAGCGCCAGGGTATCGATGCCGGAGCCACAGCCCAGGTCGGCCGCGAAAGTGCCGGGGGTAGGAGGGGTTTTTTCAGCCAGGTAGTTCAGCGTCACCTGCACCGGCGTCGAAGGTGGCAGCTGGCTGTTATGTATGTGCCGGTTATGCTGGCTCCACTGCCCGCCCGTGTCCACTGGCCGGTTTTCGCCGCCCGATATTTTTTCTTCATTTCCCATCACCAGCCTTCTTTCGTTTATACCAGATCGTGGTACACTCCGGAACGATCTGCATTTGCCGGTCGCGGATGAAATCTCCAAAACGGTCGCTCCAGAAAAACCGGATCAGCTGTTCCGCCTGTTTAGCGGAATCGAATGCATAATCTGTCTTGAACCAGGGGCATTGCGTAAATCCTTTCTCTCCGGTGAGGTAGTCATACAGCATCGCCAGCTCTGCATTGGGCGGTTTGGGATGATGAGCGCCGGTTCCGAGCGTGCCGACGATCAGCAGCGTACCTCCCGGCCGAAGCAGTCTTTCCATTTCATTTAATACCTTGTCCACTTCTTTTTCCCAGCCTTCACCCGTCTGAGATACGAGATAGCCGATGCTCCAGCCTTCCAGCACGATTTCCGCACAAGCATCAGGCAAAGGAATAGCGCGGTTGTCCGCCAGCGCGAATGAAACGTTGCCGAAGCCCGATCGATCCGCCTTTGCTGTTGCGAAATCGAGCATCGGTCCCATCCCGTCGAAGGCCCGGATGCTCCTTGCGCGGGGCGCCAGCAAAAAGGTGAGCTTTCCGGTGCCGGCGGCCAGCTCCACGATATCGGCGCCATCCACCGGAACGATCTTTCCGACCTCTTTCAGCAAATTGCCTTCCCTGTCCATCTTGCTGCGAAGCAGGTCGTATTCCGCAACAAAATCCTGGTATACGGTGAAATGAGGCACTGCCGCAGGCAAAGGTCTTTCGGGCGCTTTTTCCATAAGACTATGTTTGAGGCAAATCTAGCGAAAATCTTTATTATTGCAACTAATTTGCATTAGAAAATCATTGCCAATCTGCAGATTCCTGCCGCAAATAAAAGAGAATAATATCTGATAGTAAGACCCGGACTTTTAAAAAATTCAGGCATAACGTGCCAGTGTATAAATGCCGCTATCATTTAAGAATGTCTTTTGATTTTGGTTTGTTTCGGAAAAGACATTGGCGCAGCATTCTTTCGCATCCGGTTGCTTTTAGCCCTTTTCCGATGAAAACGATGCGGTTCACTTTTTCTTCCTCTTTCTCCCTGATCTTTCCTTCGCTGATGGCTAAATAGTGGGACACCGACTGCAGCAGCAGGTCGAAAAGGTTTTCGTTCAGATCACAGCAAAGACATGCATTGCTAAACTCGAACAGGCCGTTATCTGCACCGATGTAAGAAAACGTTTTAGCTTGGCTCCTGTTACGCAGGGCGGCGGGTCTATAGTCGGGTAATCAGTTCAGGTTTCGGTATTCGCTGGGAGTAGATCCCACGCGTTGTTTAAAGAGACGGATAAAATGCTGAGGGTACTTGAAACCGAGATCATAGGCAATCTGGCTTACCGATTTGCTGTCGTCGAATATTCGCTCCTTCGCCACATCAATCACTTTCCATTGAACATATTCCTGGGCTGTTTTTCCAGTTTCTTTTTTTATCAGGTCGCCAAAATAACTGGCCGATAAATTTAGCTCCCGGGCAAAATAGGCTACCGATGGCAGACCGAGGGTATGTGGTTTGTCTGCCTCATAATAGTCGTTTAGCAGATTTTCAAAGCGTTCTAAAATTCCTTTATGTGGATTTTCGCGAGTAATGAATTGCCGGTCATAGAACCGGATACAATAGTTCAGGAACAGTTCTATATTTGAGACGATAAGCCTTTTACTATGTTTATCTATCGAATGTTCTAATTCGTATTGAATCTTTGAAAGCGAGTCCAGGACGATCTTTCTCTCCCGCTCTGATAAATGGAGAGCTTCATGTAATTGATAGCCAAAGAAGTTATAATCCTGGATATGGCGTCCGAGTGCCGTGCCATGGATCAGGTCGGGATGAAAGACCAGTGCATAACCTTTTGGCTGATAGATCTCTGTATTATTTACGCCCGCAACCTGCCCAGGACCAAGAAAGACTAAAGTGCCTTCCTGATAGTCGTACTTGTGCCGCCCATATACGAGGTCGCCGCATTTTACGTCTTTTAAAAAGACGGTATAAAATCCAAAATACATGCGCGAACCATGGCGTGGACTTGCCTTGGATAAGTCAACGACACTCACAAGTGGGTGGAGTGTTTCATTGTTGTTGAATGTGTTGTAGTCGCTGATGGTCTCGAATCGCCTCAAGATATCCATGTTATATCTGGTTTTACTGATTCAAAAGTAGCATTTAATTCCCCCGCAAAATGGCCACGTGTCCCCAAATCAGCAATATTGGTAGGAATTTCCGGTATCTATATACAAGCCAGTCCGTCCCTTAGCACGAGCTTTGTAGTATTAAACAAAAAAAAGATGCCAACAGTAAAATTGAATAATAAACCATGAAAGCACCCTTGCTCGTACTCACTCTGTTTTTCACCGGCGCACAACTGGCCAGCGCACAGGCCGCCAATGACGAACAACAAGTCATCAATCTTTCTAAAACGAAATGGCAATGGATGGCCGATAAAAATGTCGATTCTTTAAATACCCTGTTCGAGGCAAAGGCCATGTTTGTTCACATGGGCGGGAGCTGGGGGAAATCCAATGAGTTGAATGTAATCAGGAGCGGGAACATATGGTATAAAAAAGCCGAAGTCTACTCGGCATCCGTAAATTTCTTCGGCAACACGGCCATCCTGTTAAATGATATAGACCTGGTGGCAGTAGTAGGGGGAAATGAAGTGACGAATCCTTTTATGGTAACGGAGGTTTATATCAAGGAAAACGGCCAATGGAAGATGGGATCGCTCACGTTCTCACATTTGCTCAGGCCTGTTAAAATGAACAATAGTAATAACATCAACCCGAAGCATTAAAACTAATCTACAGTATGAACCGTCGCAATCTTTTAAAAACAGGTCTGGCTTTAGCCGGAGGCACACTACTTGCTTCAAATACTGATGCTGAAAGGCTATCACAGCAAACGCCGGATTTTAACGCTACAGCCAATACAAAGCCAAGTCGCCGTAAACTGGGTGGCAATCTTGAAGTTTCGAGTATTGGGCTTGGCGTGCAGAATATGAGCCGCACCTATCAAACAACGATTCCATCACGGGCTGAAATGATCAACATTATCCGAACAGCCTATGATCGGGGTGTTACTTTGTTTGATACGGCGGAAGCTTACGGGCCCTTCGAAAGTGAGCGAATCTTAGGTGAAGGCATCGCGCCCTTCCGGAACAAGATCGTCATCGAAACGAAGTATGGCTGGAATATTGACCAGGCAACTGGCAAAAGGCTTCCGGGGCTAAACAGCCGTCCCGAACATATCAAAGCGGTTGTTGAAGGAATGCTGAAGCGCCTTCGCACAGACCGCATTGATTTACTATACCAGCATCGTGTAGATCCGGCTGTACCTATCGAGGACGTTGCAGGAGCGATTAAGGATCTCGCAAATGCCTCCGATGATCTTTTTAGAGGCTTTGTACCCAAAGCCTTCGTTCCGCTGCGCGGAACCGGGCATTTCCATTTGTACGCTTTTGCGATCAAATTCGCACCGCTGCCAAATCAAAATGCCCTCCGGACTTTGTCCAGAAGGCATTTGTGCGCGGGATGAGATGCTTAACTCCCTGAACTATAATTACTTATAAACAAAATGTGTCAAATTTGTGGCGGAAAGAATTCGAACGCATTGATAGTGTGTTATTTGCGCGCTTTTTCCCACTTCTTTTCACTTTCGATATCCTTGCAAAGATAGGTGACCATCACACGAATGGTCCATTTTTGCACGGTTCATCAATTCCATTGAATAGTAAATCTATCAGTTATATCTAATAAAATGAGGCAAATAGTATTTTGTATCACTTATGTCTAATAAATTCATAATTTTGTGGAGTTTATTAGTTATATCTAATAAAGTACATCCCAAATGAAAAAGGACATTATTGAAAGGCCTTATTACATAGAGAAAGTCCGGCCGCATATCGGCAAACCTATCATCAAGATACTAACAGGGCAACGGCGGATTGGGAAAAGTTACATCCTAATGCAATTAATGGATATAATCAGAGATACAGATGCATCCGCCCAAATTATATACATCAGCAAAGAATTAAAAGAGTTCAGCAAAATTCAAACAGATAGTGATCTCTACCAGCATATCGCTTCCCAATTAAAAGAGAATGGGAAAAACTATGTCTTTATCGATGAAATACAGGAGATACCGGAATTCCAACATTCATTAAGGAGTCTGTTAGCCGAAGGCAGTTGCGATATTTATTGCACGGGGAGCAATGCCAACATGCTTTCAGGAGAACTGGCCACTTATCTGGCGGGCCGGTACCTGGAATTTCCTATTCATAGCCTATCCTATAAAGAATTTCTGCATTTTCATCAATTACCCGATACTAATGAAACGCTCCAGAAATATATGCGGATCGGAGGAATGCCTTACCTAATCCATCTCGATGGGGATGAACAACTCAGTTTTGAATACCTTCGAAATTTATATTCGACCATCCTGTTAAAAGATGTAATTGCGCGCAGACAAGTGCGAAACATTGACTTTATGGAGCGGCTGGTTGGGTATATAGCAGATAATGTCGGTAGTTTATTCTCGTCTGCAAATATTGCTAAGTACCTGAAGTCGCAGCGGCAGCAGATACCCACTCAGCTCGTGATCGACTATAGTGTAGCACTCACACAAGCTTATTTTTTTCATAAGGTTCCGCGAATTGATATTCAGGGATTGAAAATCTTCGAGATTGGGGAAAAGTATTATTTCGAAGATCTGGGGATTCGCAATGCTATCAGGGGAATTAACCCACTAACCGAGATACAAAAATGGATGGAGAATCTGGTCTATATGCAGTTGATCCGGGAAGGTTTTAAAGTGTATGTAGGGAAAACAGATCAGCTGGAGATCAATTTTGTTGGACAGCGCCTGCAGGAGCGGATTTATGTACAGGTCTGTTTTAGAATTGAAGGAGAAAGTACTCGAAAAAGAGAGGTAGCCAGTTTACAGAAAACAGAAGACAATTTTCCAAAATATATTGTCACCTTGGATGATTACGGGCTGGGGATTACTGCAGAAGGGATAGTCGTGGTGCATTTACGTGACTTCCTGTTAAGAGGGCTGTAAGATTTAATTTAAGCCAAGCTTCGTTTTTTATCAGTAAGTGAACTTACTCTAACCTTCCTGCTTTGTTGCAGTGCTTCACAATGTGCCACGGGATCGGCCAATAAAAAATTGCAAACTGAGGTATCTTAAGGCGGCTTGTCACAATGGGACCAGGTACCTACGCTATTGTTCTGCCTCGTATTCCCTTTCGCAGTCCTGGCAAATTTCTATGCCGATGGGGGACAGGCGATCCTTAAATTGCTCCAAGATACCAATTTGTTTTGCCCTGATGTCGGGACCGACTTTTGACCCGTCCGAGTTACGATGTGGCCGCATTGGTGGCATTGGTATATTTTTTTGTCTTGGGCCGGAAGGTTTTGGAATTCTCAGTCCTTTCTGAGCTTCGGGTCAAAGTCCCCATTGTAACGTTTCGGGTCATCGCGGACGATCGTGATTCTGTTTACGTTTGTACGACCTTGAGGATCTTCCGTTATAAGCACCCGCAGTAAGTAAAAGGGACCGGGGATTCCTTGGTCGTAGATGATCCGGTGCTCCAGGACTAGCTTACAAGCCATTCAGTTTCTTTTTTAGAATTTCATATTGCTCATGATGCTTATCTGGATTTTTATTTCTCAAATTTTGAAGATTCTGCAATTTCCAGCCACCG
>Ga0247778_1001380_pt1 | contig 10591 bp, 10 predicted proteins | sample UWRJL049202B5_FD_179939 | JGI IMG/M metagenome (GOLD analysis project Ga0247778, IMG submission 179939) | Plant litter microbial communities from Arlington Agricultural Research Station in Wisconsin, United States - UWRJ-L049-202B-5 | ecosystem: Environmental > Terrestrial > Plant litter >... | reverse complement strand
CATTCGATGATTGGGGTTGCGGGGGCGGTCGTTCTTGCGGTTCGTACGCAGGTCGTGAAGGTTCGGGACCAGGTCGCATCCAGGAGGGCTGTTCGCGAGACTCAGGCGGCCTGCTGTAAGGATCTTGCGAATTCCTCTGCTGGTGAGCATATTCCCGATGTATGCTATTCTGTTCAGCCATAGCTCTCTCCCGCTCTTGCAGCTCTCTCTCCCGCAGTTCTCTCTCCCTTTGTATCGCCATTTCTCTCTCTCGCTCTCGCTCCCGTTCTCTTTCTCTTTCCCTTAATTCTCTCTCCCTCTCAGCATAACCATATCCAGGATGCCTCTCCTCATACCCAGGTCTCTGATACATTTGCTCAAGCCGCTCACGCTCACGTTCTCGTTCTCGTTCTCGTCTTTCTTCAAGCAATCGCAGTTCCCTTTCCCTGTCCCGCCTCTCCAATTCTGGATCTCGCCCTCGCTCAACAGGACGCCCTAGTTCTCTATGCCGTGCCTCCCTTTCCATTTGCCTCTGCCTTATTATTTCCTGTTCTCGTGCCTCCGCCGTTCGATCGATTGGACGTTCTTCTGGAATCCTCTCTCGCTCAACGGGGCGTGCCTCCCCAAATTGCCGTTCATCGATCGGCCTTCTGCCAAACGCGCTCTCTTGATATGGTGGGTTTGCTACAGGCCGGCGAGGACCCGCGTGTGGAGGGCCACCATATCCGCTTGGCTGACTGCTTGGCCGAGGTGGAATCGCATTCGGATTGGGGACGCGGATGGGCTCGCGACGTTCTTCAGCTGGTGCCATTCCTGGACGGCCAGGAGTTCCAAATCTCCGTCCTTCTGGAGTCGAGTAACTTCCCACCCCTGGCGGTGATCCTGCAGAATTTGCTCTATGATCTCGCGGTTCGTAAGGTCGATGTTCAGGGGTTTGAGGTCTTCGAAATGGTGCATAATCTGAAGATGCACTCATCCGCGGCGACGCATGCGTGCTGCTAGGAAATACTGGGCCACCTGCAGACGTAACAATAGGAGAGCCATATTGTGTAGTTGGTGGATCGCGCGTTGCTGGCGGAGGGCCTCCGAGCATAGACGAAATAGACATTCCAGTACTTTGAGGTCGCATCGAAGAGGCAGACTGTGACTGAGCACCTATGGGGGGAAGAGCTGGCAGATCGCGTCCTGATGGAAATGCAGAAGGCGGCCCAACAGAAACTGATGGTCCTCGTGGCGGAGGAGGGCCGTAGCTATGGTGTTGTGTTTGTTGAGGAGACGAAGGGGGAGGCATTCCCCGGCCACCTAAAGAGGAGGCACTCTGATGTCTCGAATGTCCTGGCCCACCCACCGGAGGCCCGTCTGGGGCATAATTTCGTTGTGGAGTATAGTATGGAGGTTCGGATGGTCTTCGTTGATGCTCGGTATATGAAGGCGTGGTATTCGGAGGATGAGAGGAGGGAGGAAACGGCGGTTGTTGGTTCGCAGACGGAGGGAAAGGGGTACGGCCATAGGGAGAAGCAGTATTCCGCGAAAAGGGATGCTGCGGCGGTTGTCTTGGATCCATGATGTCTTTGTTTGTTTTTCAACCCAGGATGTCTTCCACGCCCAATGTTTTGAACGGAGGAAGCTCCACGAGCTGAAATGATTTTGTCTCCACCAAGATCTTAAGCTTCGCCGACACTCATCACAGTCTGTATTCACTTTCCCTCGCGTGGGCGATCGATATCTCGGGAGATGGTGGATGGCGGGAGCGGTTAGAATGGAAATGTCTCGCAGGAGATCAACCGTTGGATCATCACCGAGCACGAGGTTGCGAGGCAGAAAAAGGGTCAAGCCATGAAGATAAAATGGAATATAAAATGAGAAATGTGGTCGCGTGGGTATCCTTTACCTCTGCAGACAAGAGTGAATGCAATATTCGGCGTCGAGGTGAATATCGAGGGGAGAGTGAGAATGAGGTTGAGTGAGAGTCGGTCTGCAGAATGGAAGCGCTGTTCATGATGCACCTCAGCAAACTTCACATCCCCAAAATGCGCACGGCCAGATCCTAGTCCACCCTAATTGACATTAAAGGCTTAGTCTCATGCATGGACAGGGGTACGACCAGGATATGCATCTTAAAAGCGGGTCCCGACTGCAAGGGTCAACCAGCACCGAGCCGGCACAAGGCGGCCAACGTCACCAAGCCTGGCTGTGGCTGGCATTTTGGTTGCCGAAGGAGCACGAGGCATGAAGGAGTGAGGACGATAATATGCGACAGTGAGAATTCGACAACGAGAGAGAGATACACCATATACACGGATTTATCCAGAATATCCAAAATACCAGGGCTGGCAGGGGGGATGCTAACGATTGATCTTCTCACTTTGTCGCATACTGCAGATCCCTTATCAGCCTCGCGGCATGTTCGCGTGACACAATTCGAGAGTGTTCAAAACCTCCAATATCACAACCACATCTCCATCTACAATCTCTGAGGCACAATGAGTAGATCCCCATCATCCTCAGGCCTTCTGCCTCTGCCAGGCTCCCCAGGTTCATCATGGGCACTCTACAAAGCGCGATTCAAGGGGTTGTTCCAGGGCGCAGATAGCAATGTCCTAATAGCATTCTGGTTATTCGGTAACTCCCCTCTCCCATCTACAATTTACATCCCCATCTAACATATAATCCCCAGGCCTAATAAACAACCTCTCCTACGTAATAATCCTCTCCTCAGCCCTCGACCTCGTCGGCCCCACCGTCCCCAAAGCACTCGTGCTCCTCCTCGACGTCCTCCCCTCCTTCTTCACCAAGCTCTTCGCGCCCTACTTCATCCACCACATCCCCTACTCTCTCCGAATCCTCATCTTCACCTCTCTCTCCGCCACCGGCATGTTCCTCATAGCCCTCACCCCGAATTCCATACCCATAAAACTATTCGGCGTTGCGATGGCAAGTTTGAGTTCTGGAGGCGGAGAGCTGAGTTTCCTTGGATTGACACATTACTATGGCCCCTTCAGTCTGGCGGCATGGGGAAGCGGTACCGGGGGAGCAGGGCTGGTTGGGGCGGGGTTATATGTGTTTCTCACCAACACTTTGGATCTATCCATCAAAACGTCTCTACTGACGTGCGCCTTCCTACCCTTCATAATGCTCATAGCATTCTTCATAATCCTACCCCTAGGACCCCTCCGACGAGCCTCAAGCTTAAACAAATATACCTCAGTCCCCTCTTCAGAAACACCAGAAAATTACAGCCAAGAACCACACGACTACTCCGCCTCAGACATCTCCAACCTCCCCCTCTCCTCCGCCTCCCAATCCCTCCTCGCACCCGGCCCCTCAACCACCAGCGAAGCCTTCCACTCCTCACCCACCAAACCCTCACTCCTCACGAACCTCCGCCGCGCCAAATCTCTAATAATCCCCTACATGCTCCCCCTCCTCCTCGTCTACATCGCCGAATACACCATAAACCAAGGCATCTCCCCCACGCTCCTGTTCCCCCTCCCCTCCACCCCATTTACCAGCTACCGCCAATTCTACCCCACCTACAACCTGCTCTACCAACTAGGGGTATTCATCGCGAGGTCCTCTACGCCCTTCATCCGTCTCCACAATTTGTATCTGCCGAGTCTTTTGCAGGCGGGGAATGTGGGGGTGTTGCTAGCGCAGAGTTTGTATTTCTACATTCCGAGCGTTTATATCGTGTTTTTGGTGGTGTTTTGGGAGGGGTTATTGGGAGGAGCGGTGTATGTTAATACGTTTGCGGAGATAATGGAAAATGTGCCGGAAGAGGAGAGGGAGTTTAGTCTAGGCGCCACGAGTGTGAGTGATAGTGCGGGGATTTGTGTCGCGGGTTTCATAGGTATGGTGCTTGAGGGGGCGTTGTGTAGGAGGCAGGTGGAGGGGGGCAGGGATTGGTGTACGCGGTTGTGAGAGGGCATTAGATTAGATTGAGGATGAGAGATGGGCATGGGCATGGAAAGGAAGCTGTGATACGGCTTATTAGAGAGCTGATGAACGAAATGAGAAGGCGAAGAGTGTCAAGGTCGGTGGCTGTGCAAGCTTTGAGGTCGACTCGGAAATCCACTCCTAGAGAGCCAGCGAAGACATGAGACGAATCAAGAAACAAGGGGAGGGACCAGGTGCCAAGTAGGCGAGGTACGGGAGTTATAGGAGTTGGCGCATTTGGATCGGACACGGCGAAAGACGGAAGAAGGTGTGTGGGTGTATGATGAATGTCACGAAATTTGATACCATAGATAGAACAGCAAGCGGGAATGGAGTTCTTGTTTTTTTGTGGTTTCCTTGTGTTTGTATGTCTATTACCTGTTTTGAAATGCTTCCGAGTGATATTTCCCCCGCGCAAATGTTTTAGGGGGAGATGAGGAAAGCTGCTTTGACGATCGTGTCTTTTATTATGCGTGCGAGTGTCTTTTGAAAAGGAAAGTACAGGCGTGTGAGTGTATTTTGGAAAGGAAAGTACGGGAAGGGGTGATAGGTGAAATGAGTGGGCGCCAGTAATGCCTGCTGTCCTAAGCCAAAAGTCTGCCCTCTTTCGTCATCGTTATCTCCCATGTCGGTTCCAACTGGACGAAAACCACAGCCTGCCAGGACATGGAAGAGTCGGCAAAGTTGTCTGGCGAAAATTTATAATTGCATTGGATGTTGATTCCTACTGCCGTCTCGAGAAGGGTCCGAAGCTGCCAGATGCGCATGATGAAATTTCGAGAATTTGGCGAAGCCGACGTGTTGCCGTGTGCCCTCCACATACGAAACGCTTCGATCATGAGCCAGTTGTCAGAGAAGAAATTTCCCATTGGTTAATTCGATTGAACATTTGCCATGCCAGTATTCATCAAATGCAGTCCATGCTTGTTAGATGCTTCAACTAACGAGTGTAGTTGGCGTTGGCGATAAACTGCTCTTGGAATCTCAATAGGACGACAGGCGGGGTCCATTCTGGATGATCAGCCTGCTCTTGGGCAAAAACTTGTTCGTACTTCAATTTCCGGCTCTGGAACTCTAAGCGACTGTTCGAACGCAACTCGGTGATATTCATTTGACCACCAACCTCGGGAGGAACGTCAGGCACCCGGTTGGAAGGCCATGAAGACAGCATGATTTGGGGGAACAGTATGGTCAAAGTCTCCAGCTTTGGAAATCTTTCTCGGAAATACTGACCGAAATCCGGGCAATATAGTCCGGGTGTCTTCAAGACAAGATGCTTCAAATATTTCGCAATGTCCAGTTCACTGATGCCCCCCCACCCATGCCTAATTGAATGCCAAGTTGGACTCTTCCAATCCGCTCTGTTCGTTCCGGCATACTCCCGGCCATAAAACATGTCCACGTCGACGGAGAATAAGGCAGCCGAGCACCGGGTTCGGGCAGCACTGAAGAAGAGTCTGTAAACCGGGTGCTCCTTGCGGCGTCTGGCGGTCGAAGCACTCTCAGGGCCTTCATCGGTATCCAGATACTCCTGTCGTGACTCCTTGCAAACATGAAGCACTGCTGGAGGCTTGCGACGATACGTAAACCGGGTGTTGTTTTTCTCGCTGATACGCTGGATGACAGCAACGGGCTCTGGAGCAGCGTATCCCCAGATCTTGAGACGCAGCTCAAGTGGCAGCTTCTTGAAGTTGTGAAATGCTGTTGCAACTGCACTGGACTCATCGACATCTGCAGGCACGGCATTGGTGTTGTCATCGATCGCAGCATCGGCGCTGCTGCTTGCGGAACTAACGTAGGAGGCAGGTTTGGATTTGAGTTTCTTCGCGACTGCTTTCTTTAGTACAGCCTTCTTAGAGGCAGGCTTGCTCGCTGCTGTCTTCTTGGATGCTTGTTTCTTTGCTGTCTTTTTGACTGATGCGGAGGCATGTGCGGTGTTCTTTTTTGGGGCCATGATTGGGGTTCAGCGGCGATGGCGGGAGCGGGCGTGATGGGAGGTCGCGGACGAGTTGGTGGAGGAGTATTGTGCACTTTTCTTGCTCTGGAATGCTGGGAAAGGGTTGTTGCGCCAGAATCGAGATCTCGATGTTTGTTTGTAGATGTTTGTTGAAAGTTGAGGTTGGGGAAGCTGAGCAGGAGTTGAAGTACCCTTCGCTTAGTGGGCTGGCTCTTTCCTCCTGCAAGCACAGAAGATTCACTTCGCAGGTGCAGGTGTCGTACTTTGCATTTACCTTGCTTTTACTTTTCTCACATTGCAGTTACATATTAAGTGTCATCATGATTTTAAAAGCGGGAAACTCGAGAATGTCTTAAGGTTGAACGGAAGGGAGTTGCTTCACTCTGTCCACGTCGCGTTGAGGTCTGTCAATTGAAGTGGTTCTATTGGCATCATATTATAACAATCAGAAGTACTTCCGTATAGAAAAGTCTTGGGCATTGATCAGACTATTCTACCACTACGACCAGTTACTCAGTGGTACCCCAATCCATATTTCGATATCAGCATATCACAGACTTGAGACAACAATAGCATTCCCTGGTATGCTTGTGATACATTTGCAATCCTCGGCTTCATGACTGCCTTCGCAGGAGCTCCATCTGTGTCATGAGATGGACTTTCGGAATCCCGAATTGTGGCATTTTCTTTCGTATTTCGTCATTCCCAGATCTTTTGAAAGCACGTTGAAGCTCGTCCAGATAGGTTTGCAGTCCATTGACGACTTCTCGATAGTTGTGGTCTGTCAATGCAGAAAGTATGCCTCCTTCTCTTGCTTCGATATAAGTTGTTCGTGTCAGGACGATAATCTCGTCAAGGAGCCCGAATTTCCATTCTGCGGTCAAATTAACGGGACCGTCGTACGGATAAAAAAAGTCCTCAGCCGCCCAATGCATTGCCAATTCGGCATCGTTGAACAGCGACACAGGTAAATCTAGCGCAATCGTCGGGATGCAACCCTCTTGGAAACGGTGTGGATTATCACCATTTCTTATGAAGAGACAGAGCGTTGGAAGAGAGTGAAAGACCAAGATATCTCTCTGGATGTCGAAATACACCGGATACTTCAAGTCATCTGCGAAGCTTAGGCGGAAGAATTTCAAAGCGATCTCTCGAGAGTCGTGGCACGTATGGAGCATCGCTGGGGCGTTGCTGTTGCTGATGCATTTGTAGTAGTCGATAGCACTTCCATCTTCCAATTCCTCAGTCCACAAATTCCAGCCCACTTGAATGAGACGGGGTCCCGGCAGGGATTCTTTCCAAATTTTGTCGCGGATTTCCGTTGGGAGAGCTGGGAATAGGGTAAAGCGTTGGACAGATGGTTTATCCGGTTGGAAGTGATCTCTAGACTTCTGATGTCTTAATTCCAACTCGACGAGGGCCAATGGACGGTTCGGCGGAGGTGCGGGGGAATATTGAACGGGTGTCGAGGCCAATGGCGCTGAGCTTCTATGGAGTCAGAGAATGGGTCATGCATGAAGAAAGAGCGCCGTCACTTACTTGGAAGCCATGTCAGCGGCTTGTGGATGTTCTTGAATCTTGACTGCGCCTATTTGTGGACTGCCAATCTCTTCGTCGAGCTACGAAATTGGAAGTCGGGTTCGGTTAGCAAGGGGAATTCACTTCATCTTTGTATTTCGACCAGAAGTCGGCCGGAACATTCTTCTTACATATTCCGGCAACTTTGATCTAGATCCCCGACTTCAAGTTACTACCCTTCAAATTTACGCACTTCACCAAGTACGCGGCTTCAAGATCAAGTACATTCTTGGCTATACATGAGCATAATCAGTCACTGATAGCATACAGAACAACCGCTTCACGAAGCAGGAGCTTTTACCCTAACAAATTCATTACTCCTTCCCAAGCATTAACACCATGGCCTCCACAAAGCAAATTTCCGATGTGCCCAGCTCAGGCGTGTCAAAAGAAGAAGGATTGTCCCAATTTGTCGCTCAGAAATCAGAAGCTTCAGAGCGCACATTCACCTGTTTCCAAAAACTACCCCCAGAGTTGCGACTCAAGATCTGGGTAATCGCCTTGAGTGTCCCTCGTGTCATTGTGCTAGAACACTCCAAGCTTTTCCGCGAACTCCTAGAGGGAGGATCCGACAAGGAGGAGAGCGATGACGAAGACAATGATGCGGATGAAGATAGCGGTGGGGACAGCGGGGATGGTCATGGTCTGGCTGGCGATGGTCCTGAAGGAGCATCAGTTTCTCCCGAAGGAGATGCTACCTCGACTTACTTGTTATCCGTTGATGCTGCCACCGCAAATGGGGGAGGGATTAACAACAATGCAAACAATAATGGGAGTGATCGGGAGCCTGCGGAAGATAATCAGGTAAGAAATCTCTCTATTTGAGGCATTCGGCGCTGACTTAATTTAGCAGCTTTTCAATTATCTTCCTAACGCCGTTGCCTGTCGAACTAGACCCCCCGCACTCCTACATGTATGCAGGGAGTCTCGTGCTGAAGCTGCTAAGGCTTACATGACTTGCGACGAAATTGCTCTCCTCAAACCAATTCAGTACCAAAACAAAGTCGATGTGCTCTTAATGCAGGATCCTTATGTCCTTTACGCTTTTCCATACCAATATTTGCAGATCTCGGGACGCAAACTCCCAGTGGCTGTTCCTATCACGCGTATTGCAATTGTCAATGTCGATTTCCAGACTATCGGCGGAGATTCAGAATTTAGATCTGAAGAATGGTCGCCGATTCTTATCGGCAAGAAAATTGTAGAAATGCGGAGTCTGAAGGATCTCGAGAGGGTTACTTTTATCACCAGTGCACTCAGCACTGATGTACCTCTTATCGAAATTTGTGTCCCAACGTTAAAGAAGATCTTTTATCGAAATGCCGAAGATAGTAGGGACCCGGAAAAGAACTCGGCAGTATAAGAGGAATTCAGCCAGAAGTTGAATGAGATGGTCCGGACGTCAGAGGTAGATCACGCCAAGTTTCTGCTCAATGTTAGTGCTGCTATTCAAGCATTCAGAGTAACCTGTGTCTATACCGAGATACCTCCTCCTATCATTCTAGAATCCTGCACTTTGGAGCAGTTTACCGCGAGATATACGTGATGGAGCGGAGATTGGTTGTATGAGAGCTGGTGTAGATTTGGACGGATGAAGTGGCATAGCACATCAGTGGGACAATGAATTTTACTGTACAGTACATTCTCAACCAGATACAGTTTGAGGCCCGCAAGATCAAACTCCTTGTTCTCACTCCGGTATTACGTTTCCACTATTGATTTAAAAAGCTTTCCATTTGCTACAGTCCTGCTCCACCAGGATCACAGTCTCATCTTCAGTTCATTCTTACGAAGCCACCTCCAACCATATCAAAATCTCCTCGTCCTCCATCTCCATGGGTATGCTCCTCAATGATGAACTGAACCTCAATTTCACCGACAATTGAAAACGCTTAAAGTAAAGCTCTACCGTCCTCGTTAGGGCCCTACTTGATGCTGTCTTTCAGTTGCTCTAGTGTACAGCAAGTCAAGTTGAGGTCTGCCCTCGTGGGTTGTTTTTCATCCTGGACCTTGTCTTTCTCGCCTAAGCCATTGACGTACATTGCCAAAGCTCTCAGGAAACGATGATAATCGTTTGGTTCAGCCTCTGTCAACAACAAAATTACCCGCCTTACAAGTGTTGAGGTATCTTCGGGTCCGGTATTATTAGACCCCGAGTGGTTGAATGAGGCGTGACTTAATGATTCTTCGTTGTCGAAGTTGGGCCTCACGACCGTGACACTTCTTAATGCAGAGGCAATGTTGATAGCGAGCGAAAGGAAGAATTGAAACGACTCATTCTGGTCCGGTGGAATCGTACGTGCCATGTTGCGGAATCCGAAGGGTCCATCATACGTGATGGCAATGTGACCAATATGATTCTGGACGCTGGACTGTTGGCAATTCGCAGAGACCCACAAAGGGTCACGTAGAAGCATGTCCATACAGCGAATATTTTCCAACAACAAAACGTCTTGGAATTTATTGTAGTACATCGACCTCCGCAGAATATTACCTCGGACCAAAAAGTAGATTCTAAGTGCAACCTTGCGGGAGAGTTGGCACACGTGAAGAATCGTGGGGATTGGTGATAGATTATGCAGATGGTCTTGCAGCTCTCCGTCTGGCTTCTTGTCCGTGATCGTAAGAATTTGATGTGGGCAGGATAATTCCCATATTGACATCTGCGAAAAAGAATCAGCACACTGTTCTAGGGCTAAGCGTGATAGTGACGGCAGGTACAAGGGAACTACTCGTAAAACTGCAAGTAAACCAAACTCCAGAAAGTATGATAGCCCCCCAAAGCTAGAAAAGGTTTTCATAATCATACCTGAAGCTCGACAGGAAGGTTTGAGAATTTCGCGAAGGTGAGCGCCTGGCCATGCACACCTCGCTGACCTGAAATCGTATTTTCCAGCACTGCCGATCGAGTGGGTGTCTTCTCCGATGCCTCTTCGAATGGTCGTTTCGTGTGGGTTGCGTGGTCGTCCATTTCTTCCATGCTGAAGTCGTGATGCGGGACTCGAGCGCTGCGTTGCGGCTGTCTGCCGGGAGTTTATGGAGGAGCAGGTAGAATTGTGAATTCTAGCTTCGGAGAAAGAAGAACAAGTTGATGGTGAATTTATTGACTTGCGTAATGACTAAACAGCAGCCCCCCGCCCA
>Ga0247778_1001379_pt1 | contig 10604 bp, 5 predicted proteins | sample UWRJL049202B5_FD_179939 | JGI IMG/M metagenome (GOLD analysis project Ga0247778, IMG submission 179939) | Plant litter microbial communities from Arlington Agricultural Research Station in Wisconsin, United States - UWRJ-L049-202B-5 | ecosystem: Environmental > Terrestrial > Plant litter >... | reverse complement strand
ATTGAAGCCAGCGCGAGCCTGCCTCAAAACAATCCAAGCTGAGGATCGGTCTATTATTCTATCCCTTGTACAACACTCAAATCTTCTGCATCTCCACTACCACATCCGCGCCACTGGGGCTTTCCATAAATGTGGTACCATCTCAGCTTCCCCAGCTGGTGCTCCGCTCATCTGCACCACTGAGGTTCTCGCTGACACTTTGCTCATCTGCACTACTGAGGCTCTCGATGGCGCTTTGCTCATCCGCATTATCTTCGCACTTGGCTCTGGCTCATCTGGCTCTGGCTCTGGCCTATCTGGCTCTGGCTCTGACGCATCTGTCTCTGCCTCTGACACATCTGCCACTGGCGTAGCTCTCTTGCGCTTCCGACCACGTTTACTATTGCCTTTGGCTTTTTTGGCAGCCTCTTTTTCAGCGCGTTTTGCTTGTGCTTCCTCAAGGTCCTCATAATTCATAATTTTCGCCTTTCCTAATACCAACAACTTAGTTGAACATCGAACCTTGGCTTCGTTATTAATTATGTCTAATAATTCAATTCGGTTGTCCTTGAGAGCCTCTCTAACAAGACCTTGAGCCTCTCTAACAAATCCTTGTTGGCCAGTTTTAGTAAACTTCAGTATGTGCCTCTCTAACTTCTGTTTGCATGTATCATTAAGTACATGGGCAATCTCTTTGATAATTAGGTTTTGCAGCGATATAAAACTGTCTACTGATATTGGCGTCACAGATGTTTGTGATATTTCATCTTGCGGACAAGATCCTATATTTGTTTCTTCAGCTCTCGAAATAGTTAGATCATTGGGATCAGCGGGGGGCTTTGGCATATATCGGAGGATTCTATCTGGATTGAAGGGGAATAAACCATTCGTAGCGAAACCGGCTTTGACGTTTTTCGGCATGAACATCATTTTCTTTGCAAGGTTGAAGAGGAAAATAAAATATTATTTATTAATTATATTTATGTTTCTTTATTTGAATTGACTAATCTAATTGTAATAAATTATTTTTAACAAAAAAAAATTATAATATTATAAAACTAGAACTTATAAGAGATATAAAAAGAGAAATAATAAAAAATAATATTATTTTCGAAACAAAATTCTAGGATTTCGAATATTTTATATATTTTAAAACTATTGAAAATCAATATTTATAGTTTTTTATTAGCTCGCTCTAGAGTTTGGAAATGAAATATATATTTTAATTATTCTAAATTAATCTTCAAATCGATATATCCAAAATTAGAAAATATATATTACTATCTAAAAATAAAAAATATAATCCAATTGTTTCGATAAATACTGGTTGGCCAAATAATTATAAAATTTAGATATTTATTATTAATATTAATATATTCAATCGAAATTATTGATATTCATTTAATATACATGTTTTTATATTTTCGTTTATCGTTTTTATCTATAAGAACTTTGATAGAACTAGATATAGATAATATGACCCTAGTTTTATCTATATTATAAACGTTTTTTGTTAGAATAGCAAGATTTTATAAAATTTTTTTAATTATTTTAAACCAATATACAATTTGCTAATAAATATTTTTGTTATAATAGTTCCAGTTTATCGTATCTAATTTTTTTATTAGAAATACTAAATGTCGCTTTTCTAGAACCTTTGCCCAGTTCTTCCTTAGTGGTTTAAGCGGTCTATCTGCTATAAGCCTCTTACGGATAATAATAAAAACTATTGAAGAAATAAATTTTATCTATATAAATTATTTAATATTAAATATTTATAATAAATATTTGACGATAATATCCTCTTCCTATAATTTGAGATATTATTAGTTTTAAATTTTTTTTTCTCTCGAGTATTATTTATAAATATAATAATAAAAAATAGAACGGGGAATATCATTATGATCTGCTAAAGTACGGTATGAATTAGGTACGCCAATAGGAACGCCTTGCGCCAGCACTTGACTGGCTCTGTCCATAATGGCCACCGTCGCCAGTCGCCACCGTTGTGACGGTGATGTGGACGAGGCGAGGGAGGGTGGGAAGGACGAGTGAGAGGCAACGTGTTGCAAACCCCTGGTACGTGCGCATGGAAGGTTCGAGAAACCTGCTAATTGGCCTGAGGCAGTATAATTACTGCCTGACATTTAAATTCCCATCGCGACTACGAAGTATAACATAGTTTTAAAATTCTGGCAATTGAACCTCTTGCAAAGCATACAAATTGATAGGCACAGAGAAAGAGGGGAGTGTTCTCAACACGGCTTTCAACACTTTTGCAACATCGTAAGGGTTCCAGCCCACCAATTCTGAATGCATCATTTTTGGTGACGAAGAAGATGGATGGTATTGTTCATCCTGTTCATCCTGCAATAAAGCGCTCTCTTGTTTCTTTAACTCAATATCGAAGGATTGTGGCCACAACCCCTTGATGGACCAACTCATTGACGAGCTCTCGTGCGGAGCCGATTTGACTGTTGACGAAAATCTTGTGGGACCCCGAAGCGGCCTTAGCCCATGATTGGCCTGGCGGGGGGGTTGAAGAACTACTGTCGCCAAGCTGGAGGGGACCGGGCCATCCCGTAGGGAGGAACTCTTTGGCGTTCACCATAGACTTCGGCAGCACAACGGTGCCGAGGTTGTCAACTTCTACCTCCGCCGTACATTCATTAAGCTGGCCACCTTCGGCAGGATGAACAACTTCAAGCGCGAATATGCTGGCTAGGTTGTTCCTCGTAAGATAGCCTGTAAATTCCTGAATGAACTTACCGTCTACATCGTCCGCAGAGAGTGGTGATAGTCCTTCGCCGAATTCATAGGGAACAAACCGATTTTGTTCTGGAACGAACTTGATAACGACTGGGTGGATATTGTTGAGCTCAAGGGAGTCAATCAAAGTAGCTTTATTCCATTTGCCCGGCACGACCCCTAGGTCCGACTCCAGCCTGACCGTATTATTCGCGATGGGATCATGTCGATGGAGTAGGTGGAAGCTGAATTTCCCGAGCTGGCCATGACGAGCAACGATATCCACTAGTTCCTTAACATTTTTTGTGTTGACATGCATCTCGGATTGGATGCGCGGAAGTCCATTGTACCTTTGATTGCGGATATCGGGTTAGTATGAGCTTGTGGACCCAATTACAAGAGAGATCTGGACTTACGTGGTGGTCGACTCTTTCAAGTCATTCTCGGTGAAGGGCCGATGAAGACCAGGGATGGGCATTATAGGCATGATGTAGGCAGTAGCTATTGTGCGCGGTTATTTGCTCTAGGAGGAGCTAGATCGAGACGAGGCTTGCGGTCCGTAGCTTTGCTGTATCATGGATCTTAAAGAGAGGGACTAAGGGAAATGCTAGCTCATATAATCGCCAGGGCGAGGGGCGGACTTCTCTCGGCTAAATCCCACTCTAGGCACACCTTTCAATTTTTAGCTATTTCACTCTTTTGGAATAAATCAAGTCCCTGTTTGCTTCACTACATTTTAAAGCCTAATTCTAAGTGATGAAAGGATTTACTTACGTATCTACTTAAAAAGCAATTTACAAAGTAAACATGAAGACTAAGATAAAACTCCATATCGAGGGTGTTTATAGAATATTTACGGGCTATCAATTAGCGACTTTTATTTTCCAAACACCTTGGATTGATATCTACAGATCTTTTAAATTATTCTGACACCGCCACGCTAGGCTGCCAGTATTTCCCCGCTAGGCTGCCAGCACTGCCTCCACTAGATACGTCACACAAGCCAATTGCTTTACCACCACCCGCTTTATAACTTACCTTTCTATATTCACAAAATATCGACTTCTGTAAATCTGCCAAAAAAAAGACATCCCTCGTATCCTGAAACATAAATTTCGAAGTAAGTGATTATTGTCTCATGTCGATATTCCTCTTAGGACAAGAAGTCCTGAGACAAACAACATTAACGAAGTCCAGGGGATGGACACGCCTCAGCAAGAAGTGCTTCATACTCCCTACCAATACGGGGAGCTTCAACATGAGGATGAAATCAGGGTTCTTGTTCTTGACTCAGGGACTTGGTCGGATGAAATTACATGCCGGCTAGAGCATGTACGGCTATCGCATTGCCCGAGATATGAGGCGCTTTCTTACGCTTGGGAATCGCTTTTGAAACCGAGAAGAGTCAAGTGCGAAGATAAACCCATCGAGATCACTGAAAGCCTTTTCTCCGCCCTTCGCCGCCTTCGACGCGAAGACAAGCGAAAAGTCATCTGGGTTGATGCTATTTGTATCAATCAGCATAATCATCTGGACAAGAATCACCAAGTTTCTCTAATGGGAAGGATCTATGCACAATCTCACAAGACCCTGGCCTGGATTAAGGAGGAGCCTGACGAAGTCATGAGACGTGTATCTGACTATATCTCTCGGCTCAATAAATATCTCTCTAGTGAAGCCGAAGGCGATCACAACTTGGATATATGTACAGGTCCTATACGTATCACGAATCATGTGCTTAGAGAAATTTCTAGCAATTGGGCCGTTGAATTCTTCGAAGTACTTGGACCTTTGTTTGAAAGGCCTTGGTTCACACGACTCTGGGTTTTGCAGGAAGTTGTACTCTCAAGGCATGTGGAAATGGTCTTTGGTGCGTGGAGTGTACCCCTCTACGATTTTATGAGACCAGCAGCTATAATAAACCATATGTTTTCCCTGGGTCATTTCACCGACTGGACGATGTCTTGCAACTTTTCGAACCTTGATGCTTTCGTCAATATGGGATTATTGAAAGTTGTGTCTCAGGATGGGACCAAATACTCAGGTATATTTACCTTTTTCGACAGGGCAGTATGTCTGATCGCTTCTGATCAGAGAGATAAAATATATGGCCTACTGGGTCTTGTGAATACACCCGGGTTTACAGCAGACTATACTTTACCAGCTGATAAGGTCTTTCAAAGCTTCGCTCTGTGGTGTTTTGAATGGAGGAAAAAATTAGATGTTTTATCACGTGCTGGTATCTCTATGTCGGAGAGCACCCTGGCTTCGTGGGCTCCAAATCCGGACATATCTACAACATATTTGCATTTTTGTGACAACCCACGATTTAACGCCTCTGGAGAAATCTCCGTATTGAGTGGTGGAGGGTCTTCTTTCAGCAATTTATGGTCTTTGAGCAGTGAAAACACTCTTTGCTTAATGGGCAAAGTCATTGATATCACTGAGAAGATCTCACGACTGTTAGACAAAAGCGAAAAACTTGGAGACCGTGGAACAGTCTTTGAGATGGCAAAAATGGCGAATTGTGATATGACTACGCTAAGTGATAGAAACTTTCAGAGATTTTGTCTTGCAATGATCTGCGAGCAAATTATGGGGGCTGACAGAATGCCACACGAGGAACTAAAATGCGAGGGCTCTATCAATACTTCCAGGGGTTTTTGACGAATTCCAAATTGAATGGAGATGCTGAGTCAATAGATCATGCGTACCAATTGGTATGGTTAGTAAGAACAAGTTATCTTCAGCAATGTCAGTTCTGCATAACAAGAGATGATCGGCTCTCATGGGTACCCAAAATAACAGAGATAGGTGATAGGATATGTGTCATCCGTGGTGCCAATGTTCCATATGTTTTGCGGCCGAAGGAAAACGGGAAATTTGCACTGGTGGGCGAATGCTGGGTTCAAGGGCTTATGGAGGGAGAAGCACTTAATCTGTCGGGTTTCCAATGGGGGGAAATACATCTTGTCTAAGTAAGATGGCAGCTATGTTGAACCTCGTCAGCACAGAATAAATTGTTAAGGCAGATTGAAAGTCCGTTAGGCTTTTATCATCTTCACTGGGACATCTAGTGTGCCATCGATTCAATGGTCGCCTATGCTCATAATGATAAAGGATAGACCCTTGCGTTTTGATTTGGCATCGTATGTCGAGGCTCTCCCGGCACAGGGGCCTCTGCAAGGTCATTACTTGCGCGGTTGCTTATAAGGCATTCATTATCTTGTTATGTACTTAGGTATGGACCTGGAGATGAGATGGGATTAGGATGGTTGGGTGTAATCATTATAATTATAATATTTTCTTATTGAGTTGTGTAGACTTGTAGAGAAATAGCTGAAGAAAAATGGTAAACTATCTATAACTTAATATATTTGTGTGGTTGATTTTTCAGACCCCAACAAGTTCATGTAGAGTGCTACCCTCCTCCAATAGTTGCTTAATCAGCCGAATCGCGTCGCGCCGGCTGGGTCATTCAGAAGCTTATGCCTAGCAGCCTCAGGAAAATTTTCAGCCACAACTGACTCCTGGCGCCTGAGGCTTTAATTATATAGTATTATCTGACAAGGCTAATTAGGCCAATGCTCGCTAATTAGCACTAAATCCTGAAACTAAAATATGCGGCATTTTTATATCACTTTCCTCGCATGGTGTAACTCCCGGACCTCTTAGTTTTCCTCTCTAAATACTTTTAAAATTTGGGACTATATTTTTTCTTCATAGAAATTTTCCCTAAATGCTCCGAAATACTAAGAAACTCCGATTGTTATTATTAAGCAGGAGGGAACAATTAAAACAATAATCAATAGTATTTATAAAAGGATCGATAATATAACATCAGGACCCCCACAAAGTATCGGATTAGTGGGATTCTCGGCTAATCCTAGGATTATGTCAGAATCCTAGTGGATTTCCATCCTCGTTGGGATTGGTGCGATTAGCTGAGATTCTTAGAATTAGTAATTTTTGTTCAAATTAACAACTTTTCTTCAAATTCTTAGAATTAACAAATGTCCTATACACCCAAATATCTATTTGCACCAAATTTAGATGCAAGGGTACCAGATCTTGTATAATCGGTTTTCTATTATATAGCCGATATTGAATGTCGATATTTATTAAATCTAAATTTCAATAATATTATATATAATATATTAAATAATATTTTATATATATAATACGAATATATGCGCGCATAAATTTAAAAAAAAAATTCGATGCAGTTAAAAATATTTATATTAGTGTGGATGACCATAATATGAGGGCTTAAGTGAATCTATTATATAGTCCGTGCACTAATTAAAAAATTTAAAAAAAATTTAAAAAATTTAAAATTAAATTTTATTATTATTAATAAAAAGTTTCTATTTATAGAAATTAATTATTAATATTATTAAGACTAGCAAAAAAAGTTGCTAATCTAATCCTAATTAGGTCAGATTTTTAAAAAAGTTAAAATTCTTAAGTGAAAGTTGCTAATCCTGCTAATCTGGTCAGATTCTCGGCTAATCGCGGGAAACCCGCGAATCTGCTAAGCCGATTTTTTCCGAAAAATGTGAAGGTGCTGATGAATCAATTATAGTCTTTTTATTGTTATTAAAAATGTTCCTTGGGAAGAAATGCTTAAAGAATATCATACATTGAGTGCAATTTTATAAACTTGATACAAAATTTTTTATAATTTTAAAGCTATATATCTATCTTGTTACAAAGTGCGTCTCTCGATACAGGGGTAGACGTTAAACTTACTGAGCTTATATTGAGGAAGGTGACCGCGATGGCGCAAGCTGTTAATATTGACAATATGGATAAAAAGATATACTTATTAAATATTGTTTATTATTTTATAATATATAAAAATATTATCCTTTTTGATTTTAATAGTATTTAGAAATGGATATTGAATTTAATAAAAAATTATAAAAATCATAAATAATGGACTAATACAAAAATCAAATATATATAATCTTATAATATTTTAAATTTTTGTGCTAAAACCGGTATTTAATATATATAATTAATAAATAATAACTCTTAAGATGGCTTCTTTTATTTTTACTAATTAAAAAAAAAGTTTTATAATTATATAAAAATAATTAATTAGATTGACCTAAATGTAAGATTTATATATAATGAAATAATTTTATATAAATAAAAAAATATTCTCAAATATAAATAATAGAATAAAAAAATAATTATTTAAAATTTTAAATAATTTTGGAATTTATTTAATCGTAAATTTTTTTATTTATTAAAATTCCTAGGTTATTTAGATTTAGAATTTTATTGTTATAACCTATAAAATATTTAAATTAAAATTTAAAATAAAATAAATAATAAAAAAGAAATTTCCGATTCTAAATCTTATTTAATATATATTATATTAATTTTTATTAATCCCGGTTTTTATATAAATTTTATATTATAATAGATTATATAATATATATAAATCCCAATAATAGAATCTAATATTAATAAAAACAAGACCCCTTTTTTTATATTACTTTTTAATATTATTAAATATTAAATATTAAGTATTATTCTAGATAAGGTTCCAAAATTTTAAAATTATATAAAAGAAAAATATAAATTTATTATTTAATTATTTTGTTTGTTCGATATTATATAATTTTCCGCATTTATAGGTTTCTATTATTTAATATATTTGAAAAATTATAAATAATTATTGATTAAATAAAAAATATCGAAAATTCTAATAAAATAAATTTTAAATTTTAACATTTTGTATTTGTTATTATAGTATCGCAAATAATGTATTTTTCAATTATTATTGTTCTTATTATTAGTCTTTTGATAATATTTGTTTTATTATTATCGATTATTATTTTTTTAAGTTTTATAATAATAATATCAATAATCAATATAAAATCAATAAAGGTTATATTACAAATATAAACTTATTATACAAAAATTTATAAAATAATAATAATAATAGGGATTTATTAATCAAAAATATTAATATTAAAAATAAAGGATTCAATTGATTTTATAATACAATTATATTTGCGAGATATAGTAAAAATAAAATAAAGATCCTAAATTGAGAAAAAAGAAATATAAAAATTAAATATAATATAAAAATCTGAAATATATATTAATTTTTTGATTTATTAAATTTGGTTATATATAATTAATAATTATATTAAAAAAAAAAATTTAAATCAAGAATTAATAAATTATTATTAGATAAATAATTAAATTATAATAAATAATCGGGATTTTTGATTTATTGTTATATAACAAAAATCTATTTTAATAATTAATATTATGTTTTTAATTTATTAATAATTTTTAAAAATAGAAAAATATTTAAATTATAATTTTTCAACTAACAAATAATTCGAATATTTTGGTCAAATAGTATATATAAATTATAATATATTGGCAGAATTTATAATATTTTTGGAAAAAGAAAAAATAATATTAATAATATTTTAATATTTTACAAAAATATAATCTTTATTATTATAATAAATTTTTATTTTCCAATAATATTATATATTTTATATATTATATTTTGAGTATTTGTGAATTTAATAAATGACATAATCCAGAATATATTAACAATTCTAATATTATTAGATCTTGAGTTAATTTATAAAAATCCCAAATTAAAAATTAATAAAATATAAATTTTGTATTCTTATAATATTATTAGTTTTGTATCACGTAGGTTGAAGGGAAGATAGATTTATAAATCTTAGAGGATGGATTAAAAATGAAGATTTATTAAAATCTAAAAAATTTAATTAGATAAATAATAGTTCTTATATACAAGGATTGTTTTTTAAATATTTAAACAAAACTGGGCCCGTGGTGCGGGCGCTACGAGTGCTATAATGCACCTCGCTGTGACAATTAATCTATTTTTATTTTATTTTATAAATTATTAGATATTATATTATTGATACAATTAATAATATTTAAATTAATAAAATTTCTAATATTAAATAATTTGTTTTTATCGAATATTATTATATAATATTATATTTTTATTATAAATAAACTTTTCTAATATTTAATATATTTTATATAAAATTTATTTTTATTAAATATAATTTTTTTGTAATAATAATATAATATATGCCAGATATTTAAATATAATAAATATTAAAAATTATATATTTTATCAAATATTTAATATATATTTATAATATAATTTTGAATTTATATTTATATTTTTTTATTTATTTTTTTTATTATAAAATATATTTTATATTTATAATAAAATATTTTATTTTAATTTAATAATTTATAAAAACGAAAATATTTATAAAATTAAAAATTTAATTTTTTATTTGATATAATCTAATTATTAATTTTTAAAAAATGAATTATTATATATATTATTTCAAGCCAAAAATATATAAAAAAATTAAAATTTTCAAAAAATTTAATAAATTTAATAATAATTTTTTAATTAATATATTTAAAATTTTTATTTGGTTTATAAATATATAAATATATAATTTTAATAAAAAAATTTTTCTTTTTTTATTATTTTTAATATTTTAAATATTCTAATATTAATATAATTTTTTTTTTTTAATTATATTTAAAAATACAAATATTTAATTAATATTAATATTAAATATAAATTTCGAAATTCTATAATATTCCAAATATTATTAAATTATTTTTATCTATTAATAATATTATATATTTTATATTTATTTTTATTTTATAATAAAAAAGATTCTAAATAATTTAATAAAAAAATCGAATTATTTATTATTAAATTAATTATTATAAGATTTTTTGTTTTATATAAATAATAATATTATATTAATAATTAATATATTAAAATTTTTTAATATATATATTTTTAATTCAATAAATCAATTATTTCAAAA
>Ga0247778_1001378_pt1 | contig 10610 bp, 11 predicted proteins | sample UWRJL049202B5_FD_179939 | JGI IMG/M metagenome (GOLD analysis project Ga0247778, IMG submission 179939) | Plant litter microbial communities from Arlington Agricultural Research Station in Wisconsin, United States - UWRJ-L049-202B-5 | ecosystem: Environmental > Terrestrial > Plant litter >... | reverse complement strand
CTTCCCTTTCTGTCGCTCAGCGACTTCAATGTGGAAAGTGCTCCTGAGGCAAGAGCCGTAACCACCGCGCGATTCCCACTTATTCGACACGGGCAAGAGAAGGAGCGATGAATAGAAGACATCGGCAAGTGCTTTTGTGATCATGCTGGAATACACGTCTCTGAGAATGAAGAGTGGAAGGTCCCCATCAACACCTGCAGAAGAAGGGTCTCAGGCGATGACAGGCTTCCATCAATGAGGACTCCCACCCTCAACTTTCCCTGCATCTTCAATTTCCAACGAGCAGCTAGAACTTCCTGGTCCATCCGCTGTCTTGGAAGCTCTGTTCTCCAAAGCTAAAGTGACGAACCCCGCGTCACCGTCCTGAAGTTCGGGTTTTCCTAGACCCACCGCAGAAGCCATCTTAACATGGAAGGAGCGAGTCTTTCAACTGAATTCAAGGCGAAGGTCATGTTTCTTGGACCAACTGTACATTCCAGTTTCAGGAGGTAAATTTTGGCCGATGATGGATGCTGAACTTTCAAGTGACCGAAGCGTTGTTGTTGATCGCTTGATGTGTTTCGAATGAGCTCGGCGATGCCTTGAAAGTGGTAATTTGGATCATCAAAATCTTCGGACCCTTGATCTCATACTCAGGACTCAATACAGTGCAGGCTTTGAATACCCCTGAATATAAGCGAATATAGAGACGGAGAAAGAGGATGCGTCGAGGACGCATCCGCCACGCAAGCGACGAGGCTGTAATTTGTTCTGCGTGTTGTTGCAACTATTTCTAAAGTATAGACTTTTGACAATCGACTTGTCTTCGCTCCTTCGAAAATATGGTCTCGTCACTACGGCGCGATTGGGTCCCGTTTCTCCCTTTGACGTTGGGGACCAGCGGCAATCAGAGCTTTCAGACCTTTGTGGTATTCGAACGATCCTAAGTCTCAGGCTTTGGCTCTGGCTATCCTGGGAGGGCGTCGGAATGGGCCTCCCTAGCAGAATACTGCAACAATGATACCAGATCACAATTTCTCCAGTTCCGGATTGTCGTTTCGTATTTGAGGATTTTGTGCTTTCGACGCCGGACTTGGTCTGAACTGCGCTAGCAGTTCACTTGATATGGAATTCAGCCATCGACGCTTCGTCCTGTGCATCCCAGTACTCTCCAATCACCTTGTATCCACCCTCACACGGCCTCAGAATGATCGGAACCGAGGCACCTTGAAGAAGAGCAATGACATCTCCGGCTTGAGACTGTGCATGTGCCATCCCAACATATCCTTTGTTAGTCTCCATCAGACGTCGACCGAGATAGCCCAATTGGACCACGTCCCAGAATTCTTTAATGGCAGGATCCATGGTGCTCAATGATGTTGGGGTTGTAGGCCGTGTCTCGTTACAGTACATTCGTGACCAAGTTCTTACCTTCCGTCCATATATCTCAAAATCGCCAACAGTGTAGAAAAATTCTGCCCATGGTTGAGTCCTTATGCCGTATAGTTTTCGTGCATCATCTTGGAAGATAGTCTGAAAATGCTGTGCAAACGAGTCTGGAGCTTTCGTGCTTTCGGACTTGCTTCTGCGATCTAGTACAATACCCCGCTAGATGGCTTCGTGAAGGTGGGTCTCGGATCCATAGACGTTATTTTGAATGCAAATTTCGTCGTCTCGGATGGCAGCGTTTTTACAACCATCATCATCTCTCCAACCTTTAATTCCAGGGCGCTTTTTGCATAAAGCCACTATGGTGTCAAAGATATAACCTCGACAAACCAAAGTGAGCTCGTTCGAGGTGAAGTGCAGAGAGGGAACCGACTTCCCGCATGCTTGGTATTTGCTGCCCGACACGCCATTTGACGCCAATGATCGATTCAGGCGCGAAGAGTACAATGGTCCATCATCCGATGCCCAGAGAGCTACCCAGTCCACCACCCAAAATGGAATATCGGCTCGTCTCGGAAACACGGGATGGTCAAGGCAAATGATATCAAGAAGCCCCCACTCCGGATCCAAAGAAGTAGACTCTGACCCGCACATCAACCTATTCAGAGTAATTCTCCGTAAATAGAATCTATAGGCTCTTGGTAGTCAGGTTCTGGTATTAGGTCCCTTCCGTCTGTGCTGAGTCCTAGCAGGCCGAACACTTTATCTCTTCGCTCACTCGCGCGTGATGTGCAGGACCAACTTAGTATCTCCAGAAGGTCGCGTCGAGGAGACTTATATTTTTCTCTCCTCCAAAGTTGGAAAAGGCCTTGCATAAAAGTATATCCGTCGAAGAAGCCCTGAGAATCTCGCTTGGATTTCCGAATTGTCGACACCAATTTGGAACGTGTTTCAATTGACATCGCCTCTTGGCCCCATAAAATAATGGTCCTTTGAGATAATACAATCTCTTGAATAATCCAAGTCCTTTGCCAATAGGAAAAATCCGACGAAGCTGCGAGTGCAATCCAGCCCGGTCCAGTCAAGTCATAAGATTCTCGGGCCCTCAGTTCTTTAGTCCTCGCTAGGAATTCAGTTTCCAGGATTTTCGTCCCTAGGATATCGAGGAGAGAGAATGCATCTTTGGCATGTTCTGTTTCTTTTCCAAGGCGAACGAATGTTTCGAAGGCATGCTGATAGATTTATTTCATCTTCAAAACTTGATGGCCTCTTTCGTCATCACTGTTTTGATTGATGCAGAGTGCATGGTACTAGCGGAAGAACCCAACAGGTCGTTAGCCGTGGCAGATCCTCGAGCCTCGTCCGCTCAAACCCTTTAACTGCTTACCCACCAGACTTATGAAGCAGTACCGAATAAACCTAATACACTCGCCTCGCGAATTCCTTCTTTGGCACTTTCAATAACAAAATTAAGTTTAAGGGAAATCACCCTTTCATGTGCCGGGATTTTCACGTGATTGGGAGTACGAGTATTGGTTACTGCGAAACGACCCCACCACCTCGATAACAATCGAAGCACTTCACAAGGAGGCGGCGAACCCCCAAACACTACTTCAGTGTGAGCAATTCATAAACTCTACCGCGTACTCCTTTACCCACAAAATGATTAAAGCTCTACGCAAACGCTTAACGGACAAGATGCGTCAATCCGAGCAACAGGGGGATTCCGCAGCCAAAGAAGAGAATGACAACCGTCGTCTGAAAACGGGACCAAATAGGATATCTTACTGGGCTGGCACGCGCTCCTTCGGCTCCGCCATTCTGCCATATGAAGATGGCGAAACGACTGAAACTGCACAGCGTAATGAGCTCCCAGCTGAAGAATTCAAGTACGGGAACACCCTCAAAACCGAGCAAGGGGAGATCAGGCTGCTACATCTTTTTCCAGGCCAGGAAGGCGCTCCCATTAGATGTGAGCTTCGAACTGTCCTCCTGAAAGTCAATCCTGCGTATCTTGCTCTGTCATACTGCTGGGAGGAACTCCCTGGAGAGGAGCACATAATTGTCAACTCGTGCCGAATGAAGATTGGAGCGAACTTAGAGGCCGCCCTTAAACAACTTCGATCCAATACGCACCGAACTTTAGTATTGTGGATTGATGCCATTTGCATCAACCAGTCGGAGGAAGATGACAATTTGGAAAAGAGTGCCCAGGTCAACCAAATGCATGAAATATACACCCAGGCAGCATTAGTCATAGGATGGCTTGGCCCAGCTCAGGACCATAGCGACGAAGCCTTTACTTTGATGGACTGGGTTGCAAAAGAGGCCCAGATTCGTGGCCATGGGGAGAATGGGTTCGATCACCAAGAGCGGGGAATACTGTCTGAGCTGTTGGCAAAATATGCAGGATCGCAGCGCAGAGCCGATCTCACCATTCAATCCATCGGCAAACTTCTCACTCGGAAATGGTGGTTTCGAGTGTGGATTCTGCAAGAGGTGCAGCTTGCTAAAGATGTCTTGATGGTTTGTGGAGATTTTGGTATCCCACTAGACGACCTTCGCAGGGCATTTGATGCCATTGCGCGTTTTGGTAACACGATAAAGCTTGGTGAAGTGCACTCCGACACTGCAAAAGCAATACGGAGATATATTACCTTTAAACCGCCCAAAATGCTTGGTGCCACCAGTCCACAATGCCTAAACTTGCCTGGAAAGTCACGTGGTTTAGAAGACATGATCAAAGAGTCGAATGGACTAATTGCTACAAATCCTCGGGACCACATCTTCGCTCTGCTATCAATGGCAATCGACGTCGAAGAACTTGATATCCAAGTCGATTACAGCAAGACGATATCGGACGTCTTTACAGATACCGCGAAGACTATAATCGAGAAACGAGGAGCACTATACATTCTTTCTTGGTGTCAGAACACGCCTGTTGAGGTCGTCTTCAAGGAACAGGTAGCAGAGCTACCATCTTGGGTACCGAATTGGTCTTCGACATTTCCACAACCAATCTGGGTCAGGTTAGAAAATAACAAGTCACTTTTCTCAGCATCGGGAAATCTTACCAGTGGAAACAGACCAACGCCTCAATTCGATGGAAACGTGCTGAAGGTTGCTGGACATGATTTCGACGTCGTCAAAACCGTTAGTGAACAATCATGGTACTACGGAACGGGGACTGACCAAAATCTCGATGTTCGGAGGTGCATCTGGGAGGCAAAGCAGCTCCTTTCAGCGAATTGGAGGAATGAATACACTACAGAGATTGGGCATGAAATTATTTTGCGAACACTTGTGGCCGATACGGACTTAAAGCTCCCGGATTTCGAGCCAGTGTCAGCTACCAAGAAGTTGCAGCGGACTTTTGACGCAGTAATAAAGCAAATGAACAAACAAGATCCTGGCATCCTAGACGAGGATTTTCTGGCACAGCGCGATCACCTTTACAAATTAATAGCCAGGATCTTCCGTGGGAGATCATTATTCGTGACGAGCAGGGGATACCTTGGGGTTGGTGACAAGAATATTAAGGAAGGGGACAAAGTATGCATTTTCCACGGAGCACCGGTTCCCTTTATCCTCCGAGACGATGGGACCAAGTTGGGTGATGGATCCCGGTTGAATCAACTAGTTGGGGAGTGCTATGTGCATGATATCATGTATGGTGGAGCTCTCTACGGCAACCCTGCGACTGTGACGTTCGCGATACACTGATTGATGCGCTCACAACGATTCGAAATCATTCTTCTCCGCTATCAAAAAGTAGCGACGCGAAAGCGGAATATAGGCAATTAATTCGATTAGTGGAAACGAAAACCCTTAGAAAATAGAGGTCAAAACCTCAAGCTTCAGAGGTGTTTGGTTTGGTATCAATCGACTTATGTGCAGAGCGCATCTACCCAGAGCTTGAAACCACCCTTGAAGTCATTGTCATTCACCAATTGAGTGAGGGCAATCTCAAGATTCTCCGTCACAGAAATAACGATATCGTTAACCAGGATATTTCTCCGTCTGCTTTTATTGCCCCAGACGTAAGATAGTGCCAAAAAATCACCCTATTTGAAACGGTGACTGGCGGTAGCAGGCGTGATGACCGAAGTCGAATCGTCAGGTGGAGGAGGACGTGATTGTTGACAGCGCGCCCATTCCGAAGTGACTTTTCGTCTCAGTCGACCATCCCTGCCCGATGATTGGACAAATGATTCAAACTCTGGTGTAAGATCTCTTAGCGATACTTTATGGAGATAGTATCGAATAGGTCTACTCCGAGGATTTGGGCTGACCGTAATGACGCGTATTTCATCATGTTGTTCTTCGAGCGGTGTGTAGAGAAAAAATAGGTTCTGAAGGTCCTTCGAGGGCTGGGTCATCGCTCGATACTCTGGATAGTACGACAAAGGACTCAACATACATCAATTATTGTCAGCTCCGGTGGATAGTTGAGCTTAGGTAGCTCGTAACAGGTGAGATGCAGAGTAATAGACCCGCGGCTGACGTTAATGTTGGGATGTAGTTATCGTGTATTTTACAGAACACATCCGCCAACACTGTAAGCGAACACCGAGAAGGATCATTGCCCGATGCAGGGTGTCACGGGTCAGTTGCAGAAAGCATAGAGGCGTTCTTTATAAGTTTGTAGACATTATCAAATACTTCTTATAACTATTTACATTGCTCGCTGCTTTTCCTTTCGGTTGTCATGATGTTTGGAGCCGCCCACACTGCCTAAACTTGATACAATCCTGCCTTGTTCTCCGTGACATTTCAAATCATGCTGTTTGCCCCAAACTCCCGCTGAACTTATAAGATGAATTTCACTCGTATTCCTGAAGTACGGGCACCATCTCAAGGGATTTCTTCGTAGATCAACTGTCCCTCCTTCGGCGGCATCAAGAAGTCCCCAGGTACTATTTCCGCAATCTGCCTCTCCTCCGCCCATTGCCTGATTGCCTCGTAGTTCTTGTACTTATGCTCGGTATTGAAATCTACAAAGGCTTTTGGTATCTTTGGATCCCACTATACTTGACCCAACAGACCAGTATCAGGCGTACATATCAATTGCTGGCGGATAATATCTAAGCAATGGGAGACGTGATGTCGAACTATCATGTCTTTGTTGACAAAAGCTCCTTTACCTTTGCTCCTGTAGTAGTCGATGTTGAAGTACAACGATTGACGGGGTAGGTTGAGACAGTGTAAGTGGTGGAGGCCTTTCACGTTCGCTGGAAAGCCACCACCATGAGCGGGGTTGATTTGGGCTTGAGACGCTTTAATGCCAGACTTTGATGCTTCGGAAACTGGGACTGCTATTAAGTGGTAGTTGATCCCGAGCGCTTCCTATACGGCATCAGTTTCTGGTCCAGCCGGGCCACGGTATTCGTTTTGTTTGAAGGGGGAGCCGTTGAAGAGAACAGTGTGATATGAGTTATCAACTTCTTTCTGGATTGGAGCTGGCAGGGGAGTTAGCAAGACTTGGGAGATCTTGATAACCCCAGAAACTCACAATAATTCTGAATATGTGCAAGACACGTTGCGTTGAGCTTCGGATTCCAGGCTTGTCCAATCTATACTCCAACTCCTATTAGAAAGAGCGAACCCAGTGGGAAAAGCACCACTGGAATCTATCTTGGTGTTCTTTTGCTTGATCTTGTGTACGAAAGATCTGCTTCTTCTGTGAGTAACCGTTCGTGGTCCTCAGTAGATCCTGAGCTGCGCCCTCTGCGCCCTATCTTGTTCTGTAAGGGAGAATATATGTTTTGAGTACAGAATTGAGCTGATCGAAGAACTTGAAGTGGATGAGGAGGAATCAAAATGAAACGAGGATATGAAAAATGAACCTTGGGTATAGAGGAGACTAGGTAGCTTCAATCTACCCCGCCGATCTCATCATCTCACCAAGCACCTGTCCAAAATCAAAAGAACTAAATAACCTAATCCTCCATCGTATGGTCCCTCCAACACATCACTCTGTGCATAGCCTTGTGGGACACATGATATCATGTTCGTGTCTGCAATACTGACGTGCATAGATTGCTTGCAGGAGGAAGCCAAAGGGAGGCGGTGTGGCTTTTGAGGCAACTTGCAGGGTTCAGCCTCAAGTAGACGTTGTATCAGGGATTGATACGAGGAACAAACCTCCATACTGTACACGAGTGTTGGTGTTGTTCCCCGCATCACGTACAATCCTGAATTTGCTTCGGGGACGGCGGCGCCATTCCCTCTTTGTTCCGCGTCCAAATATAGCAAAGCTTATTCAATCGACTGCTCTTGACAATAGAGTATGAACTTTTTGTTTGTCTTCAATCCCATCAAGATCTCATTGCCACCTGATAGCTTGTTTGCTGGCTTGAACTGGATCTTCTAATGCTACCCGAATAGCAAAGAAATGCGGGAACCCACTCTAGGGAATGGTACCGACTGCAAGGCTACCTTACTTACGGAGTATGCTTAGTCCGCTGCCCTCCATAGTGAACTTGCCAAGGTTATCTTGACCTCACCTCATGTTTGCTTTCATCGTCAACGTCACTTGCATATGGCCAAACCTTCAACTTGGGCTGGCAATGCAAGGTTCCATAGCTGCATATTAAGAATACGAGATCTCAGTCATCTGCTTGCGTCGTTTGATACGGGTTTGTCGGGTGTCACTGTCGGACTTGTCCCAGTCCCTTTTTCAACGCGGAGTACAGCTCTCATTAACATCCTCTGCTGCGTTCTACGAGCTTGCATCTTGCATTAGCTGCGTTATGCAATTATACGGGCTTAGTAGAAGTGGCTTGTAACAGGGCTAGGTTCTTCTACGGTGTGAATTTTTGTGCTAATCTTTGGTAGAGTACTTTCGGCTCCAAATTCAGATTCTGTACTCAACGTCTGCCAAGGAAACGTTTCTGTTTTGACTGGAGCACATTCGTGCCTGGGACAAGGGTTGCGTGGATTGGGCCTGTGTGTTTAGATGAGTCTGCGTGGGTGAGGTATCAGATGGAGTGGAGGCCGTGCTAGGCTTTGGCGGAGTGTTTAGGTTCCTGCAGAGGTGCGGATGTGTCTTTTGAAAAGGCCCGAAGCTAAGTGAGGTTCCTTTGTTTGTTTGTTTTGAGCAGAGCAGGAGACGTTGGGAAGGAACATTACAACTAGACCAGAGTGACGATTTTTTTGGTATCATACATTTGATTTTCCGTCCATATCGTATCATTGTTACATTCCCATCCATCAGTTTCAGTGCTGAGCCGCCCGAGCCCGAGCCCAGGCTTCTATCCACCAAATCTCTCTCTATCTTACATTCTCGTTCCGTTGAAGACCCAAAATCGCTCAATCGCTTGCTTCGAGCCGTGTTGTACAGGTAAATGAGATCAAGAACCAAAATTATATAATACATGGTAAGGTGAAAAGAAGAAAACCAAACAAACGCTAAAGATGGCGAGAACAAATCGCTTCCGAAAAGTAAACATCCACAGGGTCATGACAACATCAATTTGTCGCGCAAGCATTACGCGTCAGTATCCCATTGTCCATTTCATCCGCATCAGCAAGATCAGCTCGCTGTGGTGATGTATACTCCGGCGCAACATACACACAAGGCTTAGGTTGCATCTCGGGATACCGGCATACAGGACACGACTCATAAGGTCCCACAAGCGCATGATCCATCGTACATGGTCTGACTTCGATGGAGAGCCGACTCAATCGAGAAAGAAGCGATCACGCATCGCTAGAGCCACCGTTGGAGAAATATCCCGAGTCCCGAATGTTTCCGGGAATTTCAACGCGGTGAAGTTGAGCGCGGGAGAAGTTTATGTAGCTACTTTGAGTCGAGTGATCGGATGTAGAGGTGGTTGTGGTGCTGGAGTAGCTGTCCCTTCGAGACCGTTTGTGGGAACTGGGACTTGGTGATGAGGCGGGCTCAGGATTGAAATGTGACTGGGAGGGCATGGTAGGTGGTGGCATTCTCTTAGATGTAGATGCGGTGCCAGCTTGTACTGTGGCTGGAGTAGGCTTTGGTAGAGTCAATGGGACCCAAAAGGATGATGAATAGAATTCAAGTGGGACGTTGCTAGGCATAGTTGCTCGGGGTAGTTGCATATTATCAGTGGACCGTTGGAAGGCTTGCGACATGCTTGATGGCTGGTAAAGCGTCGACAACTCTTGGTTGATGAATTTCTCACCATATCCCTCCGCATGTGCGGGGTTATTTTTGATCCCGAGCAGTCTGCAGTATCGGTCTTGGATGTGACTTTCCGTTATTTCTAGGCTACGAATGTCAGCTATGATTTGGGAGTCTGAGAGAGGGTCTTACTCTGCGACGAAGAAGGTCCGTTTGATATAGAAAACCACGGCCTTGATCTGTAATTGTACTCCCTGGTGTATCAGATCCTTTATCAGCTCATCCGCTTCCCTCCACATAAAAAGACTCTTATAACGAGTTTCAATGGCATCTCGAGTATGTAGTTGACTTTTGCTAGAGAGACGAAAGATTAGAAATAGCCATAAATTTGTTGGAAGATCCAGTACCTCTTTGCAAAGTAACTGTTCTTGACATGCTTCGCCAATTGACCGGGTGTACGTTGCGGAACCTCTGTCCAAGCGGAGCGCATCATTATATCTCCGCATTCCACCAAAGATGCGCCATCTACTCCTTGCGATCCCAAGAAATATATCATGTATCGCTTTCTGATAGCGGTGTATACAGGGATCCTACGTTTGGCAATGGTGTCAGTACTCGGTTGCCCAACTCGCTGCTCGGGTGGAGTCTTACTTGGGAGCGCCACAAAAGCAGCTCTTCATTATGAGATTGACTACATAACTCACAGCAGGCCTTGAATGAGGAGGCTTGATTGCTTCCCTCTGCATAATCTCGTCTGCAGGGCGCCATTGCTTAGGTGTGGGATGATAGGTTGTTGGTTCCGTTTCTGGTTCCATTTTGGTGGGATTAAGAGATCGAATCCCGCCATCTACACTTCTAAACCGACAAAAAGTAAATCAGGCGACGCAGGCAGGTGGTGGTCATGGTTCGCTTGCCTCTCCCTAACAGTAGGAAGTGGAATCAAGCGATTGACGCAGCGTCGGACGTAGAGCGAAGTGAACAGATATTCTCCTGGCCGGTTCACACTGCGTAGTTTGAGCGAACGATCGTCAATGACCGTCTTCGTCGACAGGCAAAGTGTCAAAGCTGAGTGAGTAGAGTTGTGGGACAACGAATCGAGAGGGGATACTACCGTAAATAAATGGGGGGGGGGGGGGGA
>Ga0247778_1001377_pt1 | contig 10626 bp, 8 predicted proteins | sample UWRJL049202B5_FD_179939 | JGI IMG/M metagenome (GOLD analysis project Ga0247778, IMG submission 179939) | Plant litter microbial communities from Arlington Agricultural Research Station in Wisconsin, United States - UWRJ-L049-202B-5 | ecosystem: Environmental > Terrestrial > Plant litter >... | reverse complement strand
AAAGCACTCTCATAACTCTCCCTAACCCCCGTCCCCCACCCCTCAGGCAAGCGTTTCAACTCATCAATGCCATCTCTAATCCTACCGATCTCCTCCTCCGCACCAGGCCACCCATCAAACCTCTTATGTAATCCACTAGCCAGCAGATTTTGGAATACGGCCGAGGCGATGGTGACGCCGATCGTGGAGCCCGTGGAGCGGAATGCGTAGGTGGCTGATGTGACGACGGCTTGGAAATCGTGGGATACGGCTGCTATGCAGGCTAGGAGGGTGGTGATTAGGATTCCGCCGAGGCCGATTCCTATTAGGGACATGTAGATCCAGACCGGCCAGTTATCGCCATCTATTTTCAATGTTGAGAGGAGGGCGGTGCCGAGAACGAAGAGGAAGATGACGATGAGGGCGAGGAGTTTGTAGCGGCCTGTACGGTTCATGAGTAGTCCGGCGCCGAGGGAACCGATTGACGCGCCGAGTGAGTGGGGGATGAGGCGCAGGCCGGAGGATGTTGTGGATGAGCCGGCGATTTGGAAGAAGAGGGGGATGTAGAAGAGTGTTATGAAGGAGGACGCTGTTGTGAGCCAGTTGGTGAGGCAGGCGGCTGCCACTGTTTTGTTTAGGAGGAGGTGAACTGGGATAATGGGTTCGGAGGCTATGCGTGCTTCGATGTAGACGAAGGCTAGTAGTCCAACTGCACTCAATGGCAGACTGACCAAGACCAGTGGGTGTGTCCATGGAACGACATTCCCGCCAGAATTCAGGCCTAGGAGGAGCAGTACCAGCGTAACGGCAAGCGTAAATGCACCCAGAAAATCCACGCGCGAGAGCTTCGGCTTGTTGGATACCTTTGGCGGAACGTCCACGAAAAACCATACCAGAATCCCAGATATGATTATAAGGGGAACCTGCACAAGAAACGCAACCCTCCACCCCCAAACATCATTAACCGCTCCCCCAAAAATTCCCCCCAACCCGGCTCCAGACCCATAACACACATTCCCAATGCCCTGCACCAACCCCCTCTTCCTCAACGGCACCAAATCACTCGCCACAAACGTACTAATAGCCATCAAGCCCCCTCCTCCAATCCCAGCCACCACTCTCCCAACAATCATCGTCGCTTCGGAATTAGCTACTCCACAGAGCAGATTGCCGAGACAGAAGAAGGTGTTGGAGAAGACGAGGCCGGTGCGTCGGGAGAAGATGTCGGTGAGCCGGCCTGAGAGGGGCTGGCAGGCGGCGTTGGCTATTAGGTAGGAGGTTGCGAGCCAGGAGAGGAGGGAGAGTGAGTTGAAGGTGCTGGAGATGGGGGCGGAGAGGGTGGCGATTATGGTGCTGTCGAGGGCGCCGAGGAAGACGCCTACCTGGGGGAGTGTTAGGATTGTTTGGTAGAGGGGGAGGGGGGAAGTTTGGAAAGGCGGTTGGGAGGTGAGGGACGTACGTAGATTGATCCCAGAGTGATGACTAGGTGTTTATTCGAGGGTTCGTCCGGTATAATTGTCTGCTCTCCATTGTGCTCCCCATCTTGAGCTTCATCGTGAGGCTTTGGGACATCGTCGTTGAGGAGGGGTGTTTCTTCGTCTGCTCGTATGGAAGCCTCGCCATTCGAACGAGGATCATTATTTATTGCCATTGCATAGATCAATCAGAGAATAGAGATGCGAGATGCAAAGACATAGGAAACAAAATGAAATGAAATTCGTACTTAGAGCTTTTTCTTCGTGGGTCTTGGTGTTGTCGAAGAGTGGGATACTAACCCCCAATGGTCATCGAGCGCTGTCAAAATGCCGGGCGCGATGTATGACGTGCCGAAATCGTGCACTTGGAGGGATACAATGCAACCCAAGAAATCCTTTCAGAATATTATAATCCTCCGAAAGTATCATCATTGTCACCTTTTTTTTCTCTTTACAACATTTTCTAAGAATCCAAAAGAAGCAAGCACTTCGAAATTAAATAACCCCAAGACACGTCTCAGCCTTCTCGCCTCCAAGTTCCTATTACTATTTTTATCACAAAACCCACACCTCAGGCGGCCGCTTCGCTGATCCACCCCCGTTACCCTGACACCCGAGCTGAGCCCTTCAATTCAAACGCTGGGTTCCGCTGGGCTGCCTTTCTTTGTACGCGTCAAATGGATGAGCCTCGTTCATGACACAATTCTCTCTCTAAAGCCTACCCTCCTTCTCTTCCCTTCTCTGATTACACCTCCTCTTCTCTATTTAAGGTTATTCTTCTCCTGCAGAACTGCGAGGAAGAAGTAAACAAACGATACGATTTGGGTTCCAAGATAAAATACGAGACCATAGAGTCAACACAGCAAAGATGTTGGAATTAGGAGCACATCATATACAGATGGGCAAATTGGCCTTGCATATTGCGCAGGGAGTGCTCATCTTTGTGACGTTTTGTTTGGATATTACGGTGTTTAGATCTAGTGCGAAGGTTGATGGACGGTTGGGGTGGAATTTTGGGGTCGTGAGTCTTCCTTTTGGCCGCCTTTCCCCCATTAACTCTCTGCTCTTCATGAATTATACAGGAGAAGAAGGAAATGCTAATTTGGCTGATGAACAGGTTTTCTTGACGATACCAGCGATCATCTACCTAACGATGACCCCCCGCTTCCCACGCACTCGCAAATTCGCCAACCCCTATGCTATGGCTACAGTTGACTGCTTATTCTGCATTATCTGGCTCTCAGCCTTTGCTACAGTCGCGAATTTCAATTCAAGTGGGAAGTGTGGAGATGGATGCGGAAAGTCGAAAGCAGTAGTTGGGCTTGGAGTCTTCCTCTGGTTCGTTCCCCTTTCCTCCCCAACCTTCAAGAAAAATATACTAACACGCAGACCCAGGTTCCTCTGGATAGCAACCTCCCTAATCTCCCTCTACAGCGTCGTCTACTACAAACGCGAAGGCTACATGCCGGGCGGCTCCCGCGCCCCCACAAACGCCCAAATGATCGATCCCGACAAAGAAGCCTTTTCCACCGCTCCACACGACGATGAATACGCACCCGTACACCACGATGAACATGATGAGGCTGGGCCTTCAGGTGCTTATGGTGCTGCGGCTGGACATCATGAGGAGGATAGATATGATGGCTATGGGGGGAGTGGAGGATATGTGCCGCCTACGGTTCATGATGAGCCTACTGGGTATGCGGGTGCGCATGATGCGGCGTATGGTGATGGTGCGAGTGGGTATGGAGGCTCGCAACCTGGGAGAGCGAAGTTTCCGAGTGCGCCGTATAGTAATGTGTAGAGGGGGAGGGGGATTGTTTTGATAGCGTGCGAGGGCGTTTTTTGGGGGAGTATACAAATGGTGTTTGGGGCTTGTTTGATACCATAGATGGAATATATTGCCTATGTGTGTATATCATTGGATTGGGTAATCAGTCTGCAAAGGTAGCGTTGGAAGCTGGGAGGGAGAAATACTGAAGAGTCATTTCTAGGGAATTTGGAAACCCCAGATTTGAGAAATGAAATCGGACCACGACGGCAAGAAACACCATAGGAAAGAGCGCAGCTCCATACCTCGGCGCCTTCTCAACTAATTCAGACTGCCACAAAGTTGCTTGCTCCAAAGAGCAATTCCAAGAAACACGTCAGGAAACCCAAATCAACATCCACAATCAGAAAATTCCGGAACCACCCGCCGGTCTCCCTTTACCCATATCACCTTTCCACACTCTCGGGCCGAACCCCCCAAGATTCCCACATGGTGGCACGATATCTTGCTGCCCAATGCCTTTCTCATACCTATCAGAGTGCTTTTTCTCAACACATGTTTTATCAAAATGCCTCAAATTTTGGTTTGTTATTCCGACTTGTCAATAAACAAGTTTCCTTGCAGCAGTACCTAGGTACATGTACGCCGAAAGTTCTAGCCCACGGCACGGGCCTAAACGATCCAATCCGCTAAGAAGCCCCGCACTTGAGACAGGTCGACGCGGGGTTACACGCACGGAGAGAGTAACATCCCACGGCTTTCTCCCTTGATCCTTTTCTCTCTCTTTCTTTTCTTCACTTTCGTTACTCCTTCATCAAGATAGACATCGAAGACTAGACTGCGCTTCCATATACAATTGCTGCGATTGTTTACGTGTGATAGAGAGAAGACAAAGACGAGGCTGAGACTTCGATCGACGATCAACTAACGGCGTTCCTGGTGCGGATAAAAGGCTCCGATTGAAGCATAGAAGCTCATACTTACATTGACGCAACGACATATCTAGAGAAGAGATAGAGAGAGAAATCAATTGCAATCATGCCTCCCAAGGTATGTCTTCATTGTCTCCCTCTCACCCCATCATTCGATCTCCTACCCTCGTTATCAGCAGCAAACAGCTAACCCAATAACCCCCAGATCACAACCCTCCTGTTCGACTGCGACAACACCCTCGTCCTGTCTGAATCCCTCGCCTTTGAAGCATGCGCCGAACTCGCAAATGAAATTTTGGCTTCTCGGGACATGTATTTCCCCCTCCCTCTCCTCCTTTCCCATCAGCAACAGCCTCGCTGATACCCCTCTAGACCAGACCGCTACACCGGTCCCCAACTCCTCTCCGAGTTCGTCGGCCAAAACTTCCGCGGCATGATGGTGAACCTGAAAGCCAAATACAAATACGACATGTCCGACGAAGAACTCGAGAAATACGTCAGCAAGGAAGAAGACCAAGTCATCTCTAAATTGAAAGAAAAACTCCAACCCTGCCACGGCGTCGACGAAGAACTAGAAAAACTCGAGAAAAAAGGCCAACACCACCTCAGCGTCGTCTCCTCATCCGCCCTCCGCCGCGTCAAAGCCTCAATCGAAAAAGTAGGCCAAGACAAATTCTTCAACCCCGACCACGTCTTCAGCGCCGCCACTTCCCTCCCAAAACCCACCTCTAAGCCCGATCCCGCTATTTACTTGCATGCGATAAAGGTGCTGGGGAAGACAGCGGAAGAGTGTGTGGCGGTGGAGGATAGTAAGAGTGGTGCTACGGCTGCGTTCAGGGCGAAGATTGTGACGATTGGGTATGTGGGGAGTTATGAAGACGAGGAGAGGGAGAAGATGAGGGGGGTGTTGAGGGATGCGGGGTGTGTGGTTGTTATGGAGCATTGGAGGGAGTTTGAGGGGTGTTTGGAGGGGATTGAGGGGGGGAAGTATGTTGCTAAGTTTGAATGAGGGACTTGGCCCCTGGACGAATAGGGGGACAGGAACTTGGTGATTGGGGTTGAAAGCGGGATGAGTTTGAATTGTGGTTTCGACGATGATGAGATGATGAGTTTCCTTGTTAAAAGATGGATACAGCAGTTCGTTCGTTTTGAGTTTGAATACAACTTCGTCTCATACCTACTGCCTCCCTATGGACCCACTATTTCTCTTCTTCCTTCCACTACACTATTTATACAGCACAACCCTCACATCTCAATTCTCCCCACCGCCAAAACAGCCGAACACGTTGGAACTCATGGGAACGCGGCTTGAGCTCGCCCTTCTGTGTTACTGTACCTGCTTGCGCATTGTCGCCCCTTTCTCCCATTCCATAAGCAACGATGGTACTATTCGGTTGTTAAGTTTTTTGGGCATTCAGTTGGTGGATGTATTTACTGTCAAATCTATCGTTCATTCATTCATCCCTCAACTCCCCTTCCCTCAACGTCCCAAATCTTATCCCGTCATTTCTCACAAGCGGTATTTGGCGAGTTGGATTTCTGTATCACAAAATACTAACATGTACCATAACTCGTCGATTTTCAATTCTGTGTTTTGCTTGTTCTTTCTTGGACAAAGGGGAAGGGGGGGTTTTATACCCCTCCGCCCCTTCGACTCCTGCTGAGTGAGAAATGGAATGGGTGTTTCGGACTGAATGGTGATTCTCGTGGAAGAGCTTGAGTTATATAAAGCCCTCTCCGGCGAGCGGGATGGGTGTTTCTACATCGATAAAAAGTCAAGAATCGGAAGCGTCAGGGAGTTCCTGGGATGGTGGAAGTCCGTATTAGCATCTCGTATCTTTCCCCTTTAGTGCAGGGGAGAGATCTATTGCTACCTAGGTAGGTCCTTCCATCATCTTTCGTGGGAGTATAATGGGGGTTGAGTTGCTGTCGGGGGAAGTTACTATTATTGATTTGGTGGTCCGTTCGGTCAGTCGTTCATTCCCAGTATCACTCTCGATGCTTTTATTCTTTTTCTATGTTTATGTGATATATTGAAAGGAAAGGTATTTGGGTATAGATGATCGGCTTGCGCTCGCACGCGTCAGTCGAAGATAAGTTTCTGAATTTCTTGGATTTTTTGATTTGGTTGCTCGTTTTTGAGGGAGGGGAAGGAAGGTTTTTATACCTTTCGCTTCTCCTACTAAATGAGCAATGGATTGAGTATTTTGGGATTGAATCTCGGATTCACATCCCTCGCTCGATTTATATATAAAGCCGTTTGGCTCTCAGAGAGTTTCCTTTCGCACAACGACATCAAGCGATGGAGAAAGCGACATTTGGCTGGTGGCAGTACGTGAGAGTAAAATGGAGGGGGGAATGTGGGAGAGGTGAAGGAGAGTAGTTGGAGGAAGGTACCAGGGGAGATGTTGGGAGTATTTTGGGAGAGGGGGGAGTTGCTGTCAAGAGGCTCTTCAGTCATTCATCCCCACCTCCAAATTTCTCTTTCAAACTTCAAGCTATATCAAAAGCAACCATTTTCTTTCCGATGAATTGCTCAAACCAATAAACTTGGTGTGTTCTGTGACCTGTGTCTATTATGGTTATTTGTTCTCGAACGGGAAGAATGGGATTTATACCCCTCCTTAGCAATGAGCCGCCGCAGCTGCAAAAATTGAATGCGTCTTTGATTTTCAGAGTTTAAGCTATATAAAACTTCGCTGGTTACGCACCAGCAATCGTTTTTCTAGATCGATGAAAAGAAATAGGAAACAGTGGAGAATATTGGGCTGTAAATGTCTGTGTTGGTAAAATAGAGGGGGTATGGGTTGATTAAAGGGATACTACAAAACAGATTGTTGAATATAAAATATAGGGAGTAGTTTGAAGAGTTTGGGAGAGGGCGGAGTTGCTGTCAAAGGGCCATTCAGTCAGCCATTCATTCATCCCCACCTTTACTCTCAACCCCCTATGTTATCTTTCCAAATTCCCACAAATGTTCATAACTAGCCCAGTAATTCTAAAGTCATCCTCTCGGCGACACCCTAGGTCTGTGTCCACAATATTTTATTGTTGCTCGTTCCAGGGAAAGAGGAAGGGCGCGGGAGTTTTATAGCCTTCTTCAGCTAGAATATTTGGGGATTGAATGCTTCGTACGTCCACCTATTTGATCTTGTATGAGAATATCTAGATTCTGTAATGGTTTTTTGTCAGCATCTGCTATGAGAAAAGGCAAGCAAAGGGTATGGTGCGCTTGAGAGAAGTCTAACTTAGTACTACTTATCGAAGTGGGGGAAAAAAGAGAGATAGACAGCAGGAAAGCTTCTCGTGGTGTGCTACTCCTGGTCTGGAGGTTTGGCGAGGGGTTTGCTGTCACGTCAATTTTCATTCATTGCTACATTCGTTCCTTCGTCCGTTCTCTTAATGACTGGTCCATCATCTACTCCCCTCCCCCAGCCTTCTTTCCCGATATCTTTTGTTCAGACAGCAATACCATACATCCGAGGCTCTACTCAGCCAACATAAAAGTGTCTAGCTCTTTAATGCTTCATACTTGCCGATTTCCGAACAAACCTCACGGAGACTTTATACTCCTTTTCGGTATTCTTTCTTCAGGAGCGTAGGTATCCACTATTAGCCTTCTATAAAATCCTCTAGCTCCATAATCACTTTTCTGTACGCATTAGAGAAGACCTTGAGGCAAAATGAATCGAGGGGTCTTGAAAAGGCTTAGTTGCTATCTTGTGCTCTGGTACTTAGAAGAAGATGAGAGCTAGAAGGTATGTTGTGGTATGCAACGCCTGGTTTCGAATTCACTGGGCAGAAATTCTGTTTGTTGTCAAATCATTTTCTCATTCATCTCAAGATTCATTCTATAATTCATTCACATCACTATCACTCTGATCACCCCTCATCTTGACATATCCCTATTTGCAAATCCCAAGTAGTGTTAATGTCGGGTACAACGCTAGTCCCAAGAAACACAACCCTTGTACGTTAGGTGTGTCTTGATGCGTATCTTAGAGATATGTTATGCAAAGAAAGGGCGGTTTTATACTTCATTTCTTCAGCCCATTCTGGGGTTTCAAAATACGTTGTCACCCAGATAGTCGTGGCCTATAAATCATCCGGATTCTGGGGTTCTTTGCAGCCCGTGTCGATTCGTAGATAACCTCGAGTGACGGGGAGTATGGGGAGCTTGAGGGAAGCCTGGGTTGGAACTGTAAGTGGGAGAAAGATATTGGTTTCTAGAATAGAATGAGTCATTTGTGATATACTGCTTTTGACGAGGCAAATATCGGTGACAGGTTTACAGTCGATGAGTATATACTGTCATTTGTGAAGTCCTTCATTGATTTCGCTCTCACTTTCTCTGAATATATCATTATTCACTCGCCTCCCTAAGATTATTTCCACAATATCTCGAAACCAGAACCCAGAACAGAGTAGGTCCAAAATTCTTCGCGCCACATAATCTGAATGTGAGGTATTTGCTTGGATCATATTATTTCTTTCCAGACTGAAAGGGGTGAGCTTTATACCTCTCTTGCACAAGCAGCAAATATTTTTCAGAAATCCCGATTGGTTGGATCTGTTCTATATAATCCTGTAGTCCTTACTAATTATCTTGGTTAGCAGTTAAAGAGATAAGAAAGCAAGAGAAGAGATGCTCGAGAGGATTCTCGGTAAGTATTGCGTATTTATGGGTTCGAGGAGGAAGATGACTGCTGGAAAGGTATCTTGTTGTATACTACTTCTGGTTCATAATACATTCCATTTGCTGTTAATGGAAGTCTTCATTTATTCATTTATTCTGATTAGTAACACATCATGCATCCACATGATTCGGACTTCCTCAAAATCTCTCAATATCAAGAGCAAATCATTGCCTACCCTACACCCCAGCTCCAACGATGTTAATACCACAATCTGATTCTTGTGATTGATGATTCTCTCTTCCAGGCTGCAATAGTAGGAGATTTATACCCCTTTCCTCGTCCCTTCTTCGGAGGCGATTTCTTTTCACCCAGCTCTATAAGAGACTGCAGCTCTCAATTGATTCCCCCCAACCACGAAAACAGCCAAAGACCCCTTTGCAAACACGTCTCATGATTATTTGGCTCACTGTTCGCCAGGGGATAGAGAATGGGGATCAAGCAGCAGATATATTGGAATCTCGTGGTATCCCGAGTTTAGTATGGGAATCTAGTTGGTGTTGAATTGTTGTCGACGGAAATCTTTAGTCAAGTTCATAGTTGCTCATTCGACGAGCGAATCGTTCCATTTTCTATCCTAAATCCAATTACCAACACTTCTCTCCAACCTTGTCCCCCGACCTTTCCTCCCTCGGAGCTGAAGTAAAACGAGACCCATACGCTTCTCAACACGAATTATCATCTTCTCCTGAATTCGTAACGTCTAAGGTCTAGAAGAATTAAAGAGGGGCGATCAAACTTTATAATGGTAACCAAAAATCATGCTCAGCAACTGTGTATTGACTCTCAATCGCTTATAAAATGAAAAGCTTTTCTGTAACTGTTTACTGCAGGCATTAACGTTATACTACGATAGTGACGATGTTGCTTGAGAGGAGTCTTGGTTGGCATTCTATGAGATTGCGTCTACACGGGTGGAAGAAAGAGGGAGCAGCAAAGTGTAATATCTTCATTTAGAATTTTCGTTCAACACCACGTTTAATTGCTTTCAAGAAAAGAATTCGGTCGTTTTAACTTAATTCATTCGTTCATTCTCGCTTCTCCGCAACCAATCCATCCAATCCCATCCTCCAACGTCCTTTCTCAAGACCTCTGTATCATAATTCAGATCACGTGACACCCATACACTTCTCAAAATGCATAAAGCAGTGGCGTATGGTACGAAGGAATCCATAGTTGTTTGTTCCCAGATGACAGTGGCTGGATTTATAATGACAATCGGCAACGTGTGTCAATGGTAGTTGATCTCCTGACCTATCGCACCATGTATAAAACCTTCAAGCGGCGCAAATTGTTTTTACTACCAGAGTCAGCTTACCTATCACACATTGGCTCAGGGGAGCGGAGCTTGGTGGAAGAGCAATACACAAAGATAGATCGGAACAATTGATCAATTTTAGGGAATTCCTGAAGGTTTTCGAGAGAAACTCTGCCGGACTTGGTGTGAGAACTTGACAGAAGTAATCGCTGTCGATCAGTGTGTTCGGTCAATATTTCAGTCATCCACTCTTTCAATTTCGAAATTTCCCTGCGACATCGATGACTCGACACTGCTTTCACACCCTTCCCGAATGAGGGGCAGCAGCACCACTCAGGCACCCTTCCACGAAAGCATAGCACGATCTCGACGACGTTCAATCTATACTTGTCCATCCCCGGATGAATTATGTGGCAATTTTATACCCACACTTCCCTCGGATTCACGAACACTCAATGGGGGGGGGGGGGGGGGGGTGGGAGAAAAAGGGGGGGTTATTAATTTATTTTTTTTTTGT
>Ga0247778_1001376_pt1 | contig 10628 bp, 8 predicted proteins | sample UWRJL049202B5_FD_179939 | JGI IMG/M metagenome (GOLD analysis project Ga0247778, IMG submission 179939) | Plant litter microbial communities from Arlington Agricultural Research Station in Wisconsin, United States - UWRJ-L049-202B-5 | ecosystem: Environmental > Terrestrial > Plant litter >... | reverse complement strand
GCCGATGCTTTGAACCTTGCCGTCGAAGTACGTATTGTGCTTGAGCATGCCGCGCGCATATCACGACTGAGCAGTCGGGGGGAGCTGAATCTCAAGTGCGCTGATTCGGCTAAGAATTCAGTTCAACGTCAAGCGACCCTCGCTGCGCTCGGCCATGAAGGTGCCGAGAGCTTCGGTCACGGCCTGCAGTCGGGCCACGGGGTTCACTTCCTCCAGCCACGACTGACGCAGCTGCGGCTCGGCATGCAGCAGCGAACCCAGGACATTGGCCACATCACCAGCGCTCGTGCGCTCGCCGATGGCGCCAGTGAGCGCGGAGGCCACCCGGGGCTCAGTCTGGTGCAGCGCCAGGATCATACGCCGCAGCCCTTGCAGCGCTGTTCGATTCTGTTCCGACGAGGTCACACAATCCACCAGACGTTCGCCCACCACCACCCGGTAGGGCTGCGTGGTGGTTTTCTCCGTCACGATCTGCACGCGCGCCTCGCCCACCAGGACGATCATGAATCGCCCATCCGGCAATTCTTCGATTTCATCAATGAACCCTGCCCCCACCACCGGGTAGACGGGAACGACACCGCCCGTTGCGTGCGATGATTTTTTGATGTGCCCAATGGCAATGGGCAACTGGTCGCTCCGTGCATCACGCACCAGCTGGCGGTAACGCGGTTCAAAAATGTGCAGCGGCATCCTCATCGTGGGAAACAGCAAAGCTTCCGGGAGGGGAAAAAGTGGCAGGTGCCCAAGGTGTTGAGTTACAGATCGCAGGGCCATTGCGCGCAGCATAGCGTAGAGTTGTGCTGGGCGCTGGCTTTCTCAGCCCAACTACTGGAGAAGCATTTGCCCTGATAACAATTGGCTAGTTCCTTGCACAAATTCGGCTTCAAAAATGGCGCCCGGCGTGATCGCACTGGTTGCCAGGGTGACCTCAAGTGATATCGGCCCATCACGCACAACTACGACATCTTGCTCGGAGATCACGTCACCGTCGAGGCGCAACGTCGCATGGACCGTTTGATCGGGCAGGGTCAAGGTTGAAACTGCACTGAGTACCGTGTCCGTTCCGCTCACGGAGGTCGACAAATACAGCGCTCCGGACTCACTGGCCGATGTGATCTCCCGGAGACCAAACACGGGGAAGTAGTGGTCACTCCAGCTGCGCACTTCGCCAGCATTCATCGTCCCACGAGCCCAAAATTCCGGAGTGATGCCATGCCACATCTCGATGGTGGGGCGCAGCCATTGCTCACTGTCATTGACATCGATTCCCACGCTGTCTCTGCCGAAGGTCCACAGCTTCAAACCAGGGGTCTCCACGTTCGCCGAAGCACGCAGGATACCCACGTCGCTTTCGTAGTTGATCAAGCCGGACCACGCCGTTTGATACTGAGGGTTGGCAAAGGCGGTGCCTTGATCGACCCAATTGTCGAAGTGCGAAAGATTGTTCCACTGGAAGATCTCCCCACTGACTCGCTCTTCGGCCTCCCCAAACCAAGCCCACGAGCTCTCCAGACAATGCACTTGGTCCATCTGCGCGATGATGCGTGTGTCGAGCGGAATAGCCGTTTGTCCTGGAACAGAGCCGGGGGCCAGCGTGGTGACGGTCCAGTACTCAAACTCGTCCACCGGGCTGCTCTTAGTATTGGTGAGGGTTGTGTCCACTTTTAGGCTTGTGCTGCCGGCGCGCAACGTGACGTCGACGTTCACCAATACATCCGTGCGACCTATGGTGTAACGTTCCGGCACCCCATCAACCAGGTCTAGGTTGTCTTGCCTCGACATGCGCACGGTGATGTGCTCGTCACTCTCAGCCACGACCGTGAACTCATACGGCAGGTTCCAATACCTGCCGTGTTCGGGTTCGGGGAAACTTGGGAAAATGCCACCCAAGATCATGAGATAATTATAATAGAAGATGTCTTCGCCCATGAGGTACGGCGTGCCCACGGGGTTTTGGTACAAAAGCTCAAGGCCACTCGGCTTGTGGATGATGCTCAAGATGCGCCCGCCATAGTCCGGCAGCAGGGTGACGCGGAGGTAGCGATTTTCGAGGATCACGGTGTCGTAAGTTTCGACCACGGATTCTTGGCTGGGGATCGCTGGGCCATCCCACACACCTTGGTCGTTGATCTCGATCGGAAAATGTCGAAACGAATAGGTCGAGGTGGTGCGTGTCACCACGTCCAGCTCTCCGCTGGTACCCCCCGCGGCGGTCGCGCCACCGGTCCCCGTGTCCTGCGCCCCGCCGCTCGCGGCTCCGCCCGTTCCGCTGTCCGCCCCGGTACCGCCCGTCACACTCTGCTCTGTGCCTTGGCCACCCGCGCTTGCACCACCCGCTGGGGAGTCACCGTCTTGCGGGAGACCGTCCTTTTGATTGTTGCAGGCGGACCCCACACCCAGCGCGCACACGAGAAGAGCGAAACCGGGCAAAACCGATCGACTCCCAGGAGTGGACCATCGTGGATAGAAAGGAACAGGCACGGGCCCGGTTGTACCTTGTGCGCGACCCGAACCGCCAGATGCTGGCGCGGAAGGGCCGTAGGACTCAATTGAGCGACTGAAAGAAGTCCCAAGCCCGCGCGCCGGCACCACTGGGGACAAAGTGATCGCCACCGTGCGTGCAATACACAACCGGCGTGTTGGCGTCGCAACCCTGAAAGTCGACACAGCCCTGGTAGCTGGACGGCATAGTTGTGGCATCACAACCGGCGCGTGTACGCCAAAAATCACGCGCAGCCTCTCCCATCTGAGGGGTAACGGTACCGTCAGTGGTGCCCTGCGTCAGAATCACCGCATGCGCGGCGTTGGCATCACCGCACGAAGGATTCGTGCTCAGAGGCCCCCAACCGGCGACCGGGGCCAGCCCACGAAAGACCGAAGCGCGCTCGCAACCGAGCGCATTGGTCATGAAGCCACCTTGACTGAACCCCACCGAAAACACGCGACTTTCATCGACGCAGTAGTTTTCTGAAACGAAATCAAGCATTCCGTCGAAGTAATCCAAGTCGGCCGCGAGTCGTTGGGCATTAGCACTGGGTGGTGGACCGCCCCAGTTCGAGTCAGCGGTCCCCCACTGCGATTCTGAGCTAGGCGGCGACGACTCGCCATTGGCCTTGATCCCTTGAGGGTAGATGAGCAGGGCTCCGTTGGCCGTGGCTTCGATCAATTGAAAGCCACTGCTGTCGTGAGCCGCCCACACATTGTTCATGTTCAGTCCATGAATACCAAAGACGACGGGCAACGGAACATCGGGATCGTAGTTTTCGGGAACGTACATCAAGTAGTAACGTGTGAGATTGCCAACCTGGATGGTTTGCTGCGTACGAGGATCGGGTCTTGTGGTGGTTTTGCCGCAACCGATCGAGCCACCCCCGTTCGGTGCACCACCGCTGGCCGACTCACCCCCCGTGCCGACTTGACCACCAGCACCGACCTGACCACCGGCGCCAACAATCCCCCCTGAGCCCGTGTTTCCACCACTCGCTGCGCCGCCCGTGTTGGCTGCTCCGCCGCTGCTCGAAGATGCTCCGCCGCTCATCGTGCCTCCACCCGAGGCAGTTCCACCGGACGAACTTCCACCCGCACCGGTCCCCGCGCCACCGGTCGCCGAGTCCTCAGGGCCCGCTCCCCCACCACACGCACCCACCAACACGAGCGTTGAAACACCCAGATACCAGGGTCGAGTAGCCAGAAATACACTTCTCAAGAGTTGGTTTTTGGACGAGCCGTCCTGACCGAATATCATCGGACGCAGTGTAGGGTCAGCTGAGGGATCTGAGGGGAGTGTGATTTCATCCCCCTCAGACTGCTACTTTTCGCTCCAACTAGAAGTCGCATCGTTAACTCGTTTGAGCTGCGGCTTTTTGGACAAACCGACGCCAAGAGCACGGGGCATCATTGGCAGATTCCGCGAAGTGCCGATCGGCGGCGGGTGATACAGCACAGGCATGCTTGGAAATCGCCGCTGCTTGCTTGCTTGTTTTGTACTCACTCCCAGCGTTTTCGCCTGCGGATCCCCGGTTGACCACATCCGGGGTGTGCCCTCCTCTGGAGGCAGCGACGGGAGTGGGACGGGCGCGGTCGGTTCGGGCTCGCAAGCGAGTGGCGGCCAGACTGGCGCGGGCGGCACAGCTGTTGATGGATCTGCTGGTGGCTCGGGAGGGGCAGCCGAAGGAAGTGGCGGGGGGCTCAACTCCTCGGGTGGCAGCGGGGGCAGCACTCCAGGTGCTCATCCTACAGCCAAGGAGGCCTCGGCCCAGATGGGACGGGGCGTCAATTTGGGGCAGATGTTCGAAAGCACACAGCATCCCCGGACCCTCGCGGTGGCCAGCGCGAAAATCGACGCGTATTACGCACGTGGTTTCCGCAACATACGCATCCCTATCACCTGGACCGAAGAAATCGACGGCGACCTCCTGGTGACAGATCCTACCGTGGGATCAGTCGATCGCGCGCATCCGCGACTCGCCGTGATCGCATCAATCATCGACTACGCTCTCTCCAAACCCGAGCTGTACGTCGTCATCAATGCTCACCATGAAGAAACCTTGAAGACGGAGAGCCGCGCGTCCGTCCTCGAACAGCTGTGGACCGACGTGGCCGACATCTTCAAGGACAAGGACCATCGTCTCTTGTTCGAGATCTTGAATGAACCGCACCGAGCGGATGGCACAGCGATGCCCGCGGCGGATCTGCGACAAATGACCGGTCTTGCTTACAATCGCATTCGTGCAGTCGACCCCAATCGCATCGTCCTGTTTGGGGGCAATCAGTGGTTCGGCGCCCACGAGGTTCCTTCAGTTTGGACGAGCGTCAGCGAAGTAGGTGGCGGCAGCGACCCCTATGTGATGGCCACCTTCCATCACTACGATCCGTGGACGTTCTGTGGCAACGACCAGGACACCTACGACGACGCCTGGACCGAGGCGAATCAGTCCAATCCCATGGAAGAAATGGCCACTTGGGCCAGCACCATCGGCGGAGGCATGCCCGTGTACATTGGCGAATGGGGTGTTGGCTGGGGCAGCCGTTACTCCACCTTAACGTGCAACAACATCCGTCAGTGGTACACGACGTTCGATAGTGTGCATGCTCGCGGTCACAATCAACCTACTGCGGTGTGGGACGACGGCGGTTGGTTCATGATCTTCGACCATGCAACCAACGACTACGGCAACAACTTGATTGACTGTATCGAGGGAACCTGCACCTGGGACGGCACCGAGCGATTCAACGAAGGTTGTCTCTAACTCGACGCACACAAAACCTGCGCCCCGTCAGCAGAACCATCGACCGTCGCGCCGAGGGTAGTTTGTGCATCGACTTCGCCGCTATCGGAAAGCCATCGAAAGTGCACGGCCGGAGCTTCGCCACAGACTTGGCGAAAGACGCGGTGAAACTGCGCGTAGCTGCCAAATCCTGCGCTCAACGCCGCTCCGAGCAAATTCCTGTCGTCCCCTTTGTAGCTGCGAATGAAATGCTGAACGCGAGCGAAGTTGCGGTACTGGAGCGGCGTTATGCCCAGTTGCTCGGAGAATAGGTGGGCGAGCCTGCTGGCACTCAAGCCCGAAGCTCGCGCCAGGCGCCCCACGTCGAGCTCTTGCTCGACACTGCTTTCACACACCTGTTTGGCACGTACCACCGCAGGATGCAGCCCTTGGGATGGCTGCTGGTTGTTGGCCGACCAACCGGGAGACTTGAGCACATCCCACAACTCAGCCTGCAGCCTTCGAACATCCGGCCAGGCTGGTCGAAGCCAAATACTTCGGGCACCGGCAACGACAGCTCTCCTCGATGCTGGATCGGGAGTGAGCACGCGCGCTTGATCGAGCCACGGGAGCGAAGCTGCGCCATTGAGTTCAAGCACCCACAGCGCCACGTCATCCGACGAACTGACCAGTTGGTGGCCTGCACCCGCGGGCAAGACCATCACTTGTCCCGCATGAGCCGATAGAGTCAAATCCCTACCCCGCACGCGGTACGTGAGACTTCCCGACATGATCACGTTCAACTCCGGACAGTCGTGTTCGTGGAACGGAAGCAACGTGGACAAAGTCGAGCTGAACCACACGCCCCACGGCCTATCAGGGGGTTCCGAACTGGAATGCATCACTGCGTGGAATGCTAGCTCGCTCGCTGCTACTCCGCCATCGACCCTGCTGTGAGTCAAACGCCCAAACTGCCCCATGTGCGGCGGTGTCGGAGCGCCGCGCGCATGCGTCCAAGCCCATGTTTGCGTACGAAGGGCGATGAAAATTTACGCCTGTCATTGGAATTCTCCACCAGTACGGGGTGACAATTCGCGTCTCCCGCTGGGTTGAAGCCGATGTAACTCTTCAGTGTTGCCGCCTTGGACAACACCCACCCCCTCGGACCACGGACTGAAAACGCATGACGCGATCCCTAAGCGCTACTTCTCGCTGCAAATTAGCTGCATTTTGTTCCCTATTCCTGCTTCCCAGTGTGGCACAGGCGGCGCCTGGCCCTGGCATCGGCAATATTGATTGCGGGGATGCGGAGTATTTTAAGCCGTTCGCATTCATTGACCACAATGCAGGAGGTGATCCCCACGGTCAGAACGTGACGGTGATGATCCGCGGCTACTTCCTGACCGTGTATGCGCCGGACAGCGGGGCTGCCCCCGGCAGGATCGGCATCTACGACGTCTCCGATCCGCACGCGCCGACTCAAAAGAAGTATTACTCCGGCGCTGACACCGACGTCTTCCGCGAGCAGCATTTGCTGCCCATTGGCCTCATCAATGGCAAGCAATACATCGCCATGCAGACCCGGCAAGGCATCCAATTTTGGGATTTCACTGACCCCCTCAACGCCTCGGTCGCGGGTCGCATCAACCTCCCCGGAGTCAGCGGTGGTGACTATGAGAACGTGGCCTGGCAAGCCAGTTGGCAAGGTCGCTACCTGTATGTCTCAGGAGGAAATCAGGGCATTTATGTGATTGATGCGGCTGACCCGGAGAACCCGCAACTGCTGGAGCAGGTGCCGACTGGAGCCACTGGCGGCTTCCGCGTAGGCCCGCTCTTCGCTTTGGGCGACTTGATGGTCATCAGCAACATGGACCAAGGTGGCAGTTATGCGGTGCTCGACATCTCGCAGCCTGCGGAACCCGCCTTATTGGACCAACTGGGGAACGCCCCGCGGATGTACGCGATCGCTGTCGGACCCCACCATCGATTTTACACCGCAGGCCGGGACGGCAACTTCCTCATTCACTCCTTCACCGATCCGACGAACATCACGCAAGTGAAGAACGCCATGATCGGCCAGGATCAGCTGTACGCGGCCGTGCAGGATCACTTCGTCTATCTTGGACGACAAGAAAACGTCGTTAAAGTAGATGTCACCGACGAGCAAAATCCGATGGTTGTAGGAGAGGGCACGCTGGGACGTGACCATCCCGATCACGGACAGGTCACACCCATGGGCAACCTGATCTACATCGGGAATGACCACGGATCGGGCAGCGCCTTTTTCTGTCATCAGAGGGGTCAAGATACGATCCCGCTTTCACCTGACACGGTTTATCCCGAGGATGGTGCGACAGCTATCTCAACCGCCGCGCGCGTCAGCATCGTTTTTTCAGACTTCGTCGACCTAGAAACTGTCTCTCCTGACACGGTTTCCATCCGTCCTGTGGGCGGTGAGCCGCTCGCTGGTATCTACACCTATCAGTTCAACCACCTCTCATTCAGCCCTAACGAGCCGTTTGCAGCAGATACCACGTATGAAGTATCGATCGGCGTGGATGGTGTGAGCGATGTGATGGGCAATGGCCTGGAAGAAGAGAAGGTGTTTCGCTTCTCGACTGGCGATACGATTGAAGAACCCCCGCCCCCGCCTCCACCTCCACCAACCGGTGGCACTGATTCTGGATCCGGTGGAACAGGCGGAACCACACCTGGAGCTGGGGGAGGATCTGGCATGACCGGAGGTGCCCCTGCGAGCTCAGCGGGTGGAACGCCGGGCACCGGAGCAGAGACCAGCTCGGGTACAGGAGGAGTACTCGGCACGGTTGACGGCCCTCTGGAGGCCGGTTCTGGTGATTCAGGCGGTTGTGCCGTGGTGCGTCACGCGCCTCCCCGTGGCGGCCTGGCAGGGTTCAGTCTGTTGTCACTTTTGGCTTGGGCCTACTGGAGGCGGGCTCGCCGGGCATGAAATGCAACCAGGTCCTCCTTCTAGGCGGGGCCGTCGTACTTCTCGCGTCTCAAGCAGAGGCGGCGGCGGTCACGGCCAGGGTCAATGCTCCCTACGCCGTCTCCGAAGAAATTGAGTTTGCGGCCAACGGTGTTGGCGAAGGTGAGCTCAGCTTCACCTGGGACTTCGGCGATGGCGAATCGAGTGAGCCGAGCTCAAGCGGAACCGTCACCCACAAGTACAAGGAACCGGGGCACTACCCAGTCATTGTGGTTGTGAAAGACGACACGGGTGTGCGCAGCGATAGTTTCCTTCAAACGGTACATCGCGCGCTGCCCGCCGCGCCTCCCGTTTCTTCATCGAGTATTGTTTACCACCGCAGCGCGGGTCGCGTGTGCAATGTCAACGCCGACAACGACACAGTGAGCTGTCTTGCCACCGATGATTTGAGCCTCGTGTTTGAGGCCCCGGTGGGTCGTCATCCGCGTTCGCTGGCAGTCGACGCAGACGGGCACATTTGGGTCACCAATCAAGATGATTCAACCGTATCCGTCCTCGACGCGGACGGAGCTGAACTTGGCGTCATTGAACTACCAAGAGCCTCTCTCCCGTTCGGCCTGGTCGTAAGCGCCCAGCGTGGTCGCGCATACGTGGCGCTTCAGGCACGTGGAGAAGTGGCAGAGTTGGACCTAGCCGAGCGCAAACTATTGCGGACAGTGCCCGCTGGCCCTTGGGCCACGGGACTTGCTCTCGACAGCAGCGCCGACCGGCTGTTTGTGACTCGTTTCATTTCATCCACCAGCGGGGGCGAGGTGGTGGAACTTGATGCTTCTACGCTCGAGGTGGCCCGTCATTTTGAAGTTGCGCTCGACCCAGGTCCTGACACCGAGGCCACTGCACGAGGGGTACCGAATTACTTGCGCTCTGTTGTTCCCAGCCCCGACGGTGCCCTTTTGTGGGTGCCGTCCAAACAAGACAACATCTTTCGCGGAGAAGCACGAGATGGTCTAGCGCTCACCTTTGAGAGCAGCGTGCGGACCGTGGTGTCCACCTTTGATCTGAGTACGAACCAAGAAGTCGTCGACCTGCGTGTCGACTTGAACAATCGCACGTTGGGGCTCGCCCTCACCTTCTCGCCGCTGGGCGACTACGCATTTGTCGCGCTCCTGGGAAATAACGGTGTGGAGGTCATCGATGCCTACAACGGCAAGATTGTAACCGGTGCGTTTGAGTTGGGCCACGCTCCCGATGGTCTGGTGCTCGATGATGCGGGCCTGCTGTACGTCAATTCATTCCTGTCGCGCAGCGTGGTGGTCTTGGATGCGTCCGCCACCTTGGCGTCCATTGAGTTTTCGCTGCCCGTGGTGGATGAGGTGGTCGTGTCTTTGAAGGAAAAACTCTCGGACGAGGTGCTCGAAGGAAAGATCATCTTTTACGACGCCGCAGATCAGCGCATGGGCAAAGATGGCTACATCAGCTGCGCGGCATGCCATCTCGACGGTTTTGAAGATGGTCAAGTGTGGGACTTCACCGATCGCGGTGAAGGCCTACGCAACACCACCTCACTGTTGGGGCGCAGGGGCACAGGACAAGGTCCCCTTCATTGGAGCGCCAACTTCGACGAAGTGCAGGATTTTGAACACGATATGCGTGGGCCATTTGGTGGCGCTGGGTTTCTACCTGATGATGTCTTCAACACAGGCACACGCAACACTACCTTGGGCGATACCAAGGCTGGTCTGAGCCCGGAACTGGACGCGATGGCTGCCTACGTCACGTCACTGAACCTCGTGCACGAAAGTCCCCATCGCGATGAAGATGGCTCGTTGACCAAAGCCGGGTGGCGTGGCCGCGCGCTGTTCCAAGAGGCCGGGTGTCCAGCCTGTCATGGCGGAGCAGATTTTACCGACAGTCCGAACGGCGTGTTGCACGACGTGGGGACCATCACCGCTGACTCCGGGAAGCGGCTGGGCATGGAACTTGAGGGCATTGATACCCCCACTTTGCGAGGTATTTGGCAAACTGCTCCGTACTTGCACGACGGATCGGCGGCCACGTTGCTCGACGTTGTGGGTGGTCGCAATGCCGAGGACTTGCACGGGGTGACCAGCTCGCTGAGCGAGGACGAACGCTCGGACTTGGTGAGCTATCTGTTGCAAATCGACAATACTGCGCTGCAGAGCGAAGTGGAGCCTGAAGCGCCGGATGAAGAGGAGCCAGGTCCTACAGGTGCCGGCGGCGACGCAGGTGTTCCCGCCGGCAGCGGCGGTGCACAAACGGATCAGCCTGAAGACGACAACTCCGCAGGTGACCGCGGTGGCTGTTCCGTTTCTGGACGCGGTAGGGGTAGCCCTGGCCCTGCTACACCTGGCTTATTTTCGCTCCTACTCCTCGCTTGGGTAGGCTGGTCTCGTCGACGCTCGGTCTCGGGCGAGCAGATGCCTCATGAAAATCAATAACTCGCACCTCCTCTT
>Ga0247778_1001375_pt1 | contig 10656 bp, 4 predicted proteins | sample UWRJL049202B5_FD_179939 | JGI IMG/M metagenome (GOLD analysis project Ga0247778, IMG submission 179939) | Plant litter microbial communities from Arlington Agricultural Research Station in Wisconsin, United States - UWRJ-L049-202B-5 | ecosystem: Environmental > Terrestrial > Plant litter >... | reverse complement strand
AAGTTCCAGCACCACAACCGAGAACGGGGGCATTTTTACTGTGAGGCTATTGCCATTCAATACGGCGCCGGTGAATGCTGTGGGTTCTATTTTATGCGGGTTGTCGAAGGTATTGTGGTCTTGCAATTTATCCGATCGCAGGATGCGCCCTGTAACCGAGGTACCCGACAATCCCTCGATTTTTACTTCCTGATCATTGCGGGCATCGATGTTCACCAGTGAAATATGTACTGCACCGTTCCTGTCTTTTGATGCAGAAACCGAGACGGCATCTAACATATCTTTGTCCAGGATGTATTTGTTGCTGGCCACGGTCACAGGGAGCATCAATGCATCCTGGTGTACATTGTACATTTCCATGACGTGGTAGGTAGGGGTAACGATCATTTTTTCTTCGTCGGTCAGGATGACTGCCTGCAGGACGTTGATAATTTGAGCGAGGTTGGCCATCTTTACCCGGTCGCAATGGTTGTTGAAGATATTCAGGGTGCAGCCGGCGATCATGGCATCCCGCATGGTATTTTGCTGGAAGAGGAAGGCGCCATTGGTGCCCTGGACCACATCATACCATCCACCCCATTCATCGACCGACAATGATTTTCTTTTTTTCGGATCATATTTGTCCATGATGGCGCTGTGTTTTGTCACCAGCTCTTCCATGTACAATGCCCGCTGCATGGTGGTAAAATACTCTCTTTCGGAAAAATCGGTGGAGGAGCTCTTCTTATTCCAGTCTATGACCGAATAGTGATGCAGTCCGAGCGCGTCGAACATGGGTGCCGGAAGGTTTTTCATCAGGACTTCTGTCCAGTTGTAATCGTCATCGGAGGCGCCGGAGGCGATCCGGTAGAGCCGGTCGGTGCTGTTTGCGCTGGTCATAAATGTGGCGTATTGCCGATAGACATCTGAGTAATGCTGGACAGTCATATTGCCGCCGCAACCCCATGCCTCATTGCCCAATCCCCAATATTTTACTTTCCATGGATCGGTCCTGCCGTATTTGGTCCTGAGTTCGGGCATCGGGCTGCTGCCGTTGGGATGGGTAGTATATTTGACCCAATCGGATAATTCCTGTGGGGTGCCGCTGCCCACATTGCCGCTGAGATAGGGTTCTGCGCCCAGGACCTCGCACATATTCAAGAATTCATTGGTGCCAAAGCTATTGTCCTCTTTCACATTACCCCACCATACGTTCAGCATGGAGGGACGCTGGTTCCGCGGACCTATCCCGTCCTTCCAATGGTAGGTATCGGCGAAGCATCCTCCCGGCCAGCGAAGGACCGGTATCTTTAACTTTTTCAATGCCTCGATCACATCGAGCCTGATACCATTTTTATTGGGGATTTTCTTGTTGTTGTCTCCCACATAGAAGCCGCCGTAAATACAATGGCCCAGGTGTTCGGCAAAATGGCCATAGATGTTTTTATTGATCGTGTCTTTTGCCTGGCCGGCCGCTACGATGACTCTGTTCTGGGCCGGCAGCATGTTGGTAAACAGCAGGGCCATTGAAAAAAGGATGGGATGCATTTTCATGTTCATGTTTATTTGATGGTATTGTCCTGCGGCAGCGTGCCCACGGCCGCGGACAGAAGGATATAGTTCGCGCAAATACCTACCGTCACCTCATTCTCTCCCCAGAAGAAGGGCCAGTCCTCCTTGTTCTCGGGAAAATCAGGGTGTAAGATAAGGATCCCCGGCACGACCCCACCCGCGATATAGCTAAAGTCTGCCCGGTTGTTCCCATAGGTGACCTTTTTGGACCGTGTTCCGACCGAAGAGACAAAGGACAGATTCGAATAAGGATGACAGCCGAAAAGATAGTCAAGACCCCGGTAAGTATAGGCCGTGCCCATGATATCGGGAAAGAGCTGATGGACATAATAGCAGGTGATCGCCCAGTTGACGATGCCGCCATTTCCGCCCCAGCCGCCGGCGGCCATGGGTACGCCGTATGGGTTTTGACGGGCATAGCCGTCACTCAGCTCTTTGTATTTCGCAGCATAAGTGCGCAATTTTTTACGGTAATCTTCGTCCATGTAAGAGCAGGCCTGCAGAGCTGTCAACATGCCGAACTGCACATTCCGGTCCAGCGCCTGCCAGATGCCGGCCCTGAATTCCTTTGCGAAATTTTCTTCTTTTGTCGTTATATAGAGCTGGAGCGCCGCTGTTGTTTTCAGGTTACGTCTGAACATGATCGAAAAACGGGATGTATCGCGCTGGCTGAGGCTGTCGTCTTCTTTCCAGAGCTTCCGTGCATAGTAGAGGCTCTGCGCTGCGAGTGTATCGTCGAAGCCTTTCAGCGCCCGGCTGGCGGCGGCGAGTGCGGCCGCCGTGTAATAATCCAGGAACACCGTCCTTTCGGTAAAGGCCCACCGGTCATCCATGGTCCCGCTGGACCGGCCATCCGTCTGATAGGGTTTGAGTCGAGGGTTGTAAGGGAGATTGTCCGTCTCGGTGGATGCATCACCCAGATGATGGTATTGATGGAGGTTGGGTACGACGATCCCTCTCACGGGGTGGCCGATGTTCTTCACCTGGGCTACCATGTTCAGCACACCGTGCCTGATCTGTTGTAATATATCGGGCTTGCCGTCAGGCCGGTGGATATCCACGTATTTTGACGGGTAATCGATATAGGTTTCGTCGCGGGCGGGCTTGAATTTTTCCCAGGTATCTACCAGGGCGAGCACGGCATCACAATGGGAGCCAGTCTGGATATCGAAATCACCGGCGTCGAACCAGCCGCCGACGGCCAGGCCGGGTATGCGTTGGAGCGGTTTGTATTTCGTTTGGGTAGAGGGTCCCATGCTGTAGCCGTCAAAATGTTCATGATTGACCGGCGCCTGCAGGGCGTCATCCAGAAATGGCGCCCCGTGCCAGACCCGGTATGCCTCGTTGACCTGCATATGATCCATCTGTACCGGGAACCAAACGTCCAGTGTCGGATGCCAGATATCTGCATAAACATCGGGGCTGATGCGAAAGGCATTCGTCCGCTCGTTGCCATATTGTAAAAAATAAACGCCGGCGTCCTTAACCGCGCTGAAATCGAAGGTCTGGTAGTTGTACCGAAGATATCTGCCCCAGGTTTTGGTAGGCTGTCGTAACTTCTCGACTTCCCTGCCGTCGTCCATCACCTGGTAGAGCGCGGCTGTGGTCAGCGGCTGATCGTCTTTATCCAGTTCGATCACGGCCTTCTTGTCCTGTTCGGGCCGGTAGCCTGCCTGAGAGAATCCGATCACCGGTTTGCGCCGCCAGCCCGGGATGGCGTTGGGTTCCAGGTACCAGGTCAATACTTTTCCTTTTTTTCCGGCCGGCAGCAGGCTGCGTACGATGAACCAGCCGTTCTGGCCCAGGTTCCGCCCGTCCAGCAGCATCAGGTCAGCATCGGTGCTGCGGATCAGCACTTTCCGTTCGGGATCTTCCGGCGCCAGCACCAGGCTGCGGCCTTCAGCCAATGGTGAAGGGATGATAAATTCATGCCGCCCCCTGTCGTCGAAGGTATTGTGCCCGGCAAACTGAGGGATCTTTTTGTCATCGGATGCTATGCGGATATCGCTGGATGGATATAATGGGAAATTGCCGGGTTTTCCGTCGGCGAGATATGTTTTTTCAAAATAGGCGGAGGGCAGGAATTCGAGGTTGAACCCGGCATTGCCCACCAGCTTGTCCGGCAAGGGCTGGTTGAGGTATACGCTCACCTCTACGCCTCTGCCTTTTGCTGTCACTACCAGCCGGGAAAGAAAATCATATTCCTTGTATTTCAGCACCGCCTCGATGGTTCCATGTTCTTTGTCTATTTTCCGGCTCTGGAGAATGGGGATCAGGTCCCACTGTTCCGGGGTATTTTGCAGTCTTACGGCCCCGCCAGTCGATGTTCGTACGCCATGATGGACGATCTCGACACCGGCCGTCTTCTCATCGTAGAACATACCGTTATACTGACCGCTGAAGACCATTACATTGACGCCTGACTTTTCAAAATAACCCGAGTCGCTGATCTGCAATTGCGGCTCTGCCGGCGCTTCGGCGACGCGGTAGCCCAGCAGGGACAGCATCTCCTGTCCATAGCGCCGGCCAAGCATCCTGTAACCGGCGGCATTGAAATGCAGGTTATCCGGGCCATCCGGGCATTCTGCCGATGAAATGACATGGGCCGTCGGGATGGTAGCGGGCAGTTTATCGATGATCTTGTTCATGCCGGCGCAAACGCCGCCCTGGTCTGCATTTACCAATTCGCCGGCCAGCAAGGGCACTTCTTCTGCCTTTAGCTGCAGGTCCTTCAACAGATTGTCATATACCCCTTTGACCTTTACTGGCCAGAGACTGTCGCCGGTATTCGACTCGCCCTGGTGCAGCAGGATGCCCTTGATGACACCTGTCTTTTGTGCCAGCCGCGCCATTTCCACGAGTCGCGCATAGGGGTTGCCACCATATTCTGTGATCATATTTTTCATCCAGTCCGGTGCTGCAGCGGCGGTGGGCTGGTAATGATCCTTGTCGTAGAGTTCTATCTTACAGCCGGGGACCGACACATTGATGACCCCTACCCTGATCCCGGGCGGCAGATGATCGATCAGGGTCCTGCCAAAATAATCAGCGGGTGAGAGGCCGGAATGGCAGCGGCATAAAGGCGGCCTGGCCGTATACCACTCCCCTTTTATTCTTCCCAGGTCGGGGCAATCCACTGCTTGCAATACACGGAACCGCGCATCTACGGTCGTGTCCTGGGGTTGGGGTTGTGCTGCGCCATCCATATTGGACTGGCCGAGACAAAGGAAAATATACAAGTTCTTATCCTGCGCGTTCGCGCTGATCACTGCGATGAACCAGGATGCAAGTAGAAGGATTGTACTGCGAAGGAGCATTTTAATTATTTTTGAAAAGTGTGGAGGTGTCCACTGGTTTGAAGATCAGCTGGGAGAACATGTATAAGCCATTCTTCCATACTTTAAAATCATGGACACCGGGCTCGATGTAAAAAATATGCGGCACCTGGTGTTCGTTAAGGTATTCATGCGTCCGTCTGCTGAAGGTGATGAGCCCGTCATTATCGCCGCAGGAGATCCAAAGCAGCCTGAGCTTGTGTTTTGCTTCTTCCGCATCGGGCACCAGCTCTTCGGGCTTTTTGGTGTTCGGCGCCGACGAGAATCCGCCGACCCAGGCAAATTTGTCGAGGTTACCCAGTCCGAAGTTCAGCGACTGGCCTCCGCCCATGGACAATCCTGCGATGGCACGATGTTCCCTGCCGGATAGGACCGGATATTTCTTTTCGATAAAGGGGATCAGATCGTTGAGGAGGTCTTTTTCGAAAAGGGCAAAGGCCTGTACTTTGGCGCTGTCGAAGATATTGCCCACGGCGCGATCGTCTTTCATGGCCCTGCCATTGGGCATGACGATGATCATGGGTTCCGCCTTGCCTTCGGCATAGAGGTTGTCCATGATCAGCTGCGGCCGGCCGCCATTCAGCCATTCTTTTTCATCTCCACCAATACCATGCAGGAGGTACAACACAGGATATTTCTTTTTGGTGGAATAGCCCGGCGGCATATAGATCAACGTTCTGCGTACGCTCCCTACTGTTTTGGAGACATAGCTGATGGTATCGATCCTGCCATGGGGGATATTTGCACGAAGGGAATCGTAACCTGGCGGCATCTGGCTAACCCTTTCCTGGGCTGTCAGGCCAGCTGCGGCAGAAAGGAAGACACTTACAATAATGGCCAGGTGTAAAATGATTTTCATATGTTGTAGTGCAGGTTAGAATAGGCAATCGAAATAAATGTCAAATCAACATTATAATTATAAATGTAAGGAGTTTTTTATCAAAATTGCAACCGATTGAAATAATTATTTTTGGGATAGATTCCGGGCGGCCGCGGGAGTGTAACCGGCCCGGCTCTTCAATGAGGAGTTCCGGATAATCAATTCCGGGGGAACAAAGGATGTTGTTCGCTGCTGTATGGTCCTTTTACCCGATAATATCTCCAGGAGTGTGGAGGCCGCCGTCTTGCCGATCTGGAATCCGGGATAGTCGATGGTGGTGAGTGCAGGGGTGATCAGCCTGCCGACGGGGTCATTGTTAAATCCTACGATGGCTATATCCTGCGGCACGCGGATGCCGGCCTCGTTTAGTGTATTCATTGACTGTACGGCTGTCAGGTCATTGGTAATAAAGAGTCCATCGGGTGATGCATCCATTTGCAGCACCTTTTGCGCCGCGAGGATCCCGCTGTCCTCAGTGTCGTCCGCCGTTACCAGGAGTTCTTTTGAAAAATCGATGCCGTAGCTGTGCAGGGCTTCCCGGAAGCCGCTGTACCGTTGTTTGTATACCGTTCTTTTCAGGTCTGCCGTGATGATGGCAATTCTCCTGCATCCCTGCCTGATCAGGTGTTCTGTCGCAAGGTATCCGCACCTGGCATTGTCTATGACCACCGTGCCGCAGCTGCACGGATCTTCGATACTGTCAAACAGGACTACGGGCTTTTTCTTATCGGTGAAGAGGGCGAAGTGGGCTGTGTCCTTTGTTTCGACGGAGAGCGAGGCCAACACTCCGTCCACCCTTCTGTCAAACAGCAGCTGTGCACCCGCCACTTCCTTTTTCATGCTATCCTGGGAATGGGTAATGATGATCTCATAGCCGTTCCTGGCAGCGACGGTCTCAATGCCCCTCAGTGCTGAGGTGATGAAATGGCTATCGAGCCTGGGTAGGATGACGCCGATAATATTCGTTCTTCTGCTGGAAAGGTCATAGACGGCAACTGTTTTCTTTTCTGGCATGCATTCAGGTTTTCTGGCTGATCCAAATTACCCGTTTCGCATGAAAATATATTTTTTCCGGCGCTATTTCGAGGGAGATTGAGACGTTTTGATCAGGTATGATAAAAGAGTGATAGTTGGGTGGGTCTGTCAGCCTTTCTTCAGTGATGACTGCCGGATGATCAGTTCGGCGCGAACGGTCGTGGTACTGATGTTATTCATATTCGTCACTCCTTTAAGATGATTGACCAGGTTCCTGGCCGCCGTCTCTCCCATTTCCCTGCCCGGGTAGTTGATCGTGGTCAGGGTGGGTCTCATCAGCTTGCCGACAATGTCATTGTTAAATCCCACTACGGCAATATCCTGCGGCACGCGCAATCCGTGGTCCAAAAATGTCCTTATACATACGACTGCCGCCAGGTCGTTCGTGACGAATAATCCATCGGGCATGGGATTGAGGGCCATCAATGCCAGGGCAGCGGCCTGGCTGTCCTCTTCCGTTGGGGGCGTCGTTATCAGCATTGATCTTTCAAATGGCAGGTGAGCTTCCTTCAGTGCTGCGAGGTACCCATTGTATCGCAATGCATAAATACCATGGTCGAGCGTAGAGGTAAGATGGGCTATCCGCCGGCATCCCTGGGCGATGAGATGCATGGTAGCCATATGTCCGCATGCGGCATTGTCGATGACGACGGATGTGGTCCCGGGAGCATGGCCGGCATGATCCAGAAAAACCACCGGTATATTCTTGTCAATAAATGGGTGGAAATGGTCCAGCTGCTTCGTATCCGGCGCCAGGAATGCGATGACGCCGTCCACCCGCCGGTGAAAAAGGCTTTGTGCATTGGCGACTTCTTTCCCCGCACGCTGTGCCGAGTCCATGATAATGATGCCATACCCGGCTTCGTTGGCTAGTTTCTCGATACCGGACAGCACCGATGTTATGAAGCTGTTGTTCAATTCGTATACGATCACTCCAATGGTCAAAGATTGTTGCTGGCGCAGGTTTTTGGCATAAGGGTTAGAGCGGTAGCCCATTTGGGCGGCCGTTTCGAAGATCTTCTTCCTTGTCTTTTTGCTGACGGTAGGATCATCGTTCAGCGCTCTGCTGACGGTCGATGGCGATACATCAAGATTTTTAGCTATGTCATAAATAGTGACATCCTTTGAATTATCCATATTGTCTAATCAGCGCCTTTAAAGGGTAAAGGTATAAAAAATCCACTTCGGGCTGGCCTTTAGCTTTTTCGTTCCGACCTTTTTTGTGCGGCATATTCGGATGGCAGGAGATTGAACCTGGCCTTAAAGGTCCGGGCAAAGTAATTGGGCGCTGAAAACCCGGTCTGGTAGGCCACTTCGGCGATCGAGAGGTCGGTTTTTTCCAATAACGCCGCCGCCCTGTCCAGCTTAAAGGACCTGATATATTCCACCGGCGTCTCGCCCGTTATTTCCAGTATTTTGGCATATAGGGAGCTTCTGCTCATAGCGACCTGTCTGCTGAGAAATTCTACAGAAAGCTGCGGATCGGCGATATGTTCTTGCAGACATTGGACCACCTTTTGCAAGAGCTGTTCGTCGCCGGTCTCCACTTTTATTTCCGGCGGGAACACCTTGATCTGGCGTGTGTAGGTGACCTTCCAATTGTGTCCCAATGCCAGCAGGTTCCTTATTTTAGTATGCAGTACTTCGAAATTGAAGGGTTTGGTGATATAGTCGTTGGCGCCTGTTTCCAGCCCCTGCACCTGTTGTGCCTCGCCGGTCAGTGCCGTGAGCAATATGATGGGGATATGACTGGTGCGTTTGTCCGCCTTGAGCTTCTTTGACAATGCGATCCCGTCCATACAGGGCATGCTGATATCGCTGACGATCAGCTCGGGATGTGCGGATAATGCTCTCTGCCAGCCTTCTTTACCGTCGCCCGCCTCAATGATCCTGTAATGTTGCCTGAGGTTGTCCTTGAGATAGAACCGGAAGTCCTCGTTGTCCTCCACCAGGAGAATGGCGGGCATTCCGGGGGCTGCTGCCGGCTCATCCGATGCGGCGGGGTGCTCAGGCGCAGGGTCGGGCCGCGGATGACTGGCTGATGTTGGGGGGTTCACTGGTCCGGGCGCGGGCTGCCAAGGGACTGACGTCTGCTGGTCCACCACTGTTTGCAGTGGAAGGCGCACGGTGAAGGTGCTGCCCTGCCCCGGTTCGCTATCTACATCGATGGTCCCGCCATGCATGTTGACGAATTCTTTTGTGATGGAAAGTCCGATACCCGTGCCCTGGTTGAGCACGGCATCTTTGGATGCATGCTGAAAGAAACTTTCGAAGATCCGCTGCCGGTTGTCTGCCGGTATACCAATGCCGGTATCGACCACCCGGATAGAGATCCATTTTTTTCCATCGGCGGCCGGCACATCCATTTCCTGCAGCAAGATCGAGATCTCCCCGTCCTCCAGTGTAAACTTAAAGGCATTCGACAAAAGATTGAACAGGATCCGTTCGATCTTATCATGATCGAACAGCACGAAAAGGCGCTGTATACCCGTATTGAAGGTGAGCCGGATGTGTTTTCTTTCCGAGAGGTCTGTAAAGGCGTTCACGATATCTTTTATAAAGGCCACCAGGTCTCCTGCGGTCAGCTGCAGTCTGAGCTCCTGTTCTTCCATTTTGCGGAAGTCCAGCAGCTGGCTGACCAGGTTCAGCAATCTTCTGGCATTCCGCCGGATCATCTGCAGCCTGTCCTTCGACTGTTCCTGTTGCGGTTCCAGGAGCAATTGATCCACGGGTCCCATGATGAGGGATATAGGTGTTCTGAACTCATGGCTGAGGTTGGTGAGGAATTTCAGCTTCATCCGGTCAAGCTCCCGGATACGGTTGATCTCGGCCCGCTCGCGTTCCTGTTCGAATTTCTTTCTGACCCTCGAAAGGCCCCGATGCCTGCTGTATAATAAGATCCCGCCGGCGGCGAGCACATAAAAGAGGTATGCATATATGGTACGCCAGAAAGGAGGTCTGACAAATATCTTTACAGACCTATCCCCTTCGCTCCACACGCCGTCATTATTGCTGGCCTTTACCCGGAACCGGTACTCGCCCGGATCGAGGTTGGTATAGGTTGCCGTGTTCTGCGTCGCTGAATAATTCCAATCCTTGTCAAACCCTTCCAATTTATAGGCGTAGTGGTTCTGCCTGGGTAAGGTGTAGTTCAAGGCGACGAAGCTGAGCGCAAAATTTTGCCTGTAGTCCAAATGAATTTCCCCTGCGACGGAAATTTGTTCCCTGATCGGCGATGCGTCACCGGGCTGGACGGACTTATTGGCTATTTGCAGGTCAGTCAATACAACAGCCGGCACATTGTGGTTCGTCGTAAGGCGTGACGGGTAAAAATAATTAAATCCTTCCAGGCCACCGAATAACAGCTGTCCGTCTGACAGGCATATGCCCGCGCCGTGGACAAAATTGTTATGCTGCAAGCCGTTGTAACTGGTGTAATTGCGAAAGGCCTTCTGCTCTACGTCGAAGCTGCTGATGCCTGTATTTGTACTAACCCATATATTCCCCTGTGCATCTTCCACTATCTGGTAGATGGTTGTATTCTGGAGTCCATCCTTCTCCGTGTAAGTAATAAACTGCCCCCCGTTCTTGTCGAACAGGCTCAATCCGCCGCCGTAGGTTCCTACCCAGATCCGGCCCCGGCTGTCGCATAGCAAGGAATATACCTTTCCACTCGGCAACCGGCCGTTGTTCTGATCGTAGACTGTGAAGGCGCTGTTGCCGGGATGATATACTGCCAGTCCGCCCCCATGGGAGGCAATCCAGATATTGCCATCCCTGTCTTCTTCGATGGCCCTGATGTACCCGTTCACCGGCAGTCTTTTGTCATTGGCGGCCCTGGGGGCCGGGGTGTAT